>Ga0326511_10000012_pt1 | contig 137465 bp, 134 predicted proteins | sample 0_2496_0518_D_FD_203701 | JGI IMG/M metagenome (GOLD analysis project Ga0326511, IMG submission 203701) | Bovine rumen microbial communities from UC Davis, California, United States - 0_2496_0518 | ecosystem: Host-associated > Mammals > Digestive system > Stomach > Rumen | place: USA...
CAGCTCAATTTCAGTTGGGCTTTATTTTACTGCTCTTTTTCGCCTATTTTTCTTGTATTTTCGCATTTCGATCTGTTTTTTTGTTAAAATGAAGTGGACCTGCTGCACTTTTTCGTGCAACAGCCCCTAATTTTTGTTACTGTTGAGAATGTTTCACGTGAAACATTTTCATGAAACATCCTCTTCAATTTCCCAAGCGTTAAAAATCGCCCCAACCTCATTTTGACAAGCGGAATCATAGCAATCAAGAAATTCCGGTTCATTGATGTAAGAATCTCGATTTGATACATTCATTTCTTCAATGTCAACAAATTCCCACCCTTCGGAATTGAGAAATTCTTCTGCTGATTGCAAAGCCAGCCTTGCATTTTTAGCTTTCACCCAGCAATTGACATATGCACCCCCAAATTCATTCGATTCAGGGTTATTTGAATAAGGTTTCGCTTCCATCAGCAAATAATAAATATGCATTTCACACCTCCAGAAAATGTTTCACGTGAAACATTTTTGTTTCTCAATTTCAGAATCCAAAAACTGAAACAACAAACTCCACATATCGAAATCCGTATTTAAATACAGCTGACTTTCCAATTCTTCAATTTTATCAATCATTTCCGGATTCAATTCATGATTATCATGAAAAGAGGAAATATCATATTCCTGCAAGTTGCTGTCAAGGAATTCTTTCCGCAGAATATCAGGGCAAGCAAGCCGACAAATTTCAGACAATATCATTGCATCGTGTTCGTCGCCGATTGCCTGAAACGCATGAATGATATGAAGGGCATAATGTCCGAGAGAATTTTCGAGGAAAGTAAAAATTCCTTCCATGGTCAATTCCGTATCAAAGGCAATCAAGAAGGCTGGAATTTGAATCAACTCATCACATTTTAGCCATTGGGAATACTCAAATTTCCATAATTCCAATGACAACTTTTCACAAATTTGTTCCCTGAAAATTGTGTAATGTCGAGTTCATTACCGTCAATCCATTTCAATGAGATGCACCTCCAAATTTTGTTTGACAAAAATGTTTCACGTGAAACAATTCCCCCTGTGAAGCAATTGCAGGGGGAATTTTGTTTACAGATTAAAAACGTCTTTTGCATAGGCAGACCAACCGCCCATGATAACAACGCACAATACAGCAAGCGCAACATATACCGCAAGAGGGATAAGCAGATACAATTTTCCTTTCTGCCTTGTCTTCATAAAGACATATACATTTGACGGTAAAGCCAGCACAAGCCATATCAGCAATTCGACACAGCCCAGCATGATGGAAACATCTTTTTCAGACCCCAAGTCATAGCCATAGCCCTTAGAATGTCCGGTAATGTCAAGGAAAATCCATGCAAAACAAAACGGAAACGAAAAAGCGATGAAACACGTCCAGAGAAAATTTAAACCGTAGATAATTTTATGTTTCATAGCTCAACCTCCTGAAATGTTTCACGTGAAACAAAATCACTTGCTAGCAGCAAAAGCCTGTTTGAGGTCGTCAATAATATCGTCCACATTTTCGAGACCGACAGAGAAGCGAATCATACCAGCATCAATCCCAGCAGCAACGAGCTGTTCATCTGTCAATTGTCTATGTGTCATACTAGCCGGATGCAGTACGCAGGTACGAATATCAGCAACATGAACCTCACGGCTAGCGAGTTTGAGCGCATCCATGAAAACAGTCGCACGGTCACGCCCACCCTTGATATTGAAGGAAATAACCCCACTGCAACCATTCGGGAGATACTTCTTTGCACGTTCATAATACTTGTCAGTCGGAAGCCCCGGATAGCTGACGGATTCCACATCCTCAGAACCAGCCAAAAATTCCGCAACAGCAAGACCATTCTTACAATACTGCGCCATACGAACAGCCAGAGTTTCAAGACCCAGATTCAACAGGAAAGCAGAATTTGCAGCCGGATAACAGCCGAAATCTCTCATCAACTGCATTCTAGCCTTGATAATGTAAGCCATATTACCAAATTCTTTGGTATAGACAACACCGTGATAACTTTCATCCGGTTCAGTAAATTCAGGGAAATTACCGTTCGCCCAGTTGAAGTTACCGCTGTCGACAATGACACCGCCCCCCTGCAAAGCGTGACCATCCATATATTTGGTAGTAGAGTGAACGACAATATCCGCACCGAACTCAAACGGACGGCACAAAATAGGAGTCGGGAAAGTGTTGTCTACAATCAGGGGAATGTTATGAGCATGAGCGAACTTTGCAAAGCGTTCAATGTCGAACACATTCAGAGCCGGATTTGCCAGCGTCTCACCGAACACAAGACGAGTATTAGGCTTGATAGCCTTTTCGAGGGTTTCGTCGTCTGCTTCAGGGTCAACGAAAATGCATTCAATGCCGAGTTTCTTCAAAGAGAATGCAAACAGATTGATAGTACCGCCATACAATGAACTTACTGCAAGAATACTTTCACCAGCATTACAGAGGTTCAGCACAGACAGCAAAGAAGCCGCCTGACCGCTGGTGGTACACATCGCACCCACACCGCCTTCAAGGGCAGCAATTTTCTTTTCGACTGCATCAACAGTGGGATTTGCAAAACGGGAGTACATATATTCAGTCGGCATATTGAACAAGTCAGCAATATGTTGAGTAGAATCAAATACATAAGTAGTACTTTGAACAATCGGCAAAGTAGCAGGGTCTCCGTTTTTACGTTCATAGCCTTCATGGAGGCATTTTGTTTCAAGCTTCATAGGAAAAAGCTCCTTTCTAAAATTTGATACTCCTATTATATCATAAAATACTATAAAATGCAATAGATACCAGAAAAATGTTTCACGTGAAACAATTTTGTTTGACAAGCAATGTTTCACGTGAAACAAATCTTAGAACAATCTGCAAATTGCTAATAGAATGAGCATCACACCGCCGAGCCATTTCAAAGGAAATCGATTTTGAAAGCGTTTTCCTGCATACGTTCCGCAAACTGTCAAAGCAAACCCCAAAAGCAGAGTCAACCCAAGGCAAACTGGAATTTCGACCGAACGCAACCCAGCCCCCAGCCCACTAAAAAGCGAATCCACAGACATAGCCATAGCAAAAGCAGGAGCTTCCTGCAAGCTCAAAATTTTAGAACCATCTGTATCAGCCACAGTTTCATCAAAGCAAATTTCGATTACCAGACCGAGAGCTTTTCTGCGGAAGTGGGGCTTTCGTTTCTGGACGAAGGCGGAAAAGCCCTCTTTCAGAAGCTGAACCAGTCCCAAAACCGCCAATAGAACACAACCGCCATATTTGAGAAATGTTTCCGGCAAAATTCGTGTTAAGAAGACCGCCCCTGAAAGCGACACCCCAAGAAAAATAGTACCTATCACGCTAATCAGCAAAGCGCACCGTTTCGGAATGTGAATCCCACATAAGCTGCATCCCATAGATGCAAAAAATGTATCCATACAGACCGCCACCGCCAGCAAACAAGCCTGAAACATAAAAATCACCTGCTTTCCATAGCAGTATATGAATAAGAAAATTTTTGGTGATTTTGTGTAACAGAAATGTTTCACGTGAAACAATTTAAATTTTTGTGAACGTTTCTTACAAATAGTTGCACAATCCTATAAAATATGCTATAATAAAATCAAACACAATGTGAAATGACGGAGGTGATTCAATATGAATCTGAAAGATAATGTATTAGCTGAACTGATTCACAACGGGAATAATTATATTTCCGGCAGTCAGCTTGCAAAAAAATTCAATGTCAGCCGTACAGCAATTTGGAAATGCATTGAACAGCTTAAAGATGAAGGCTGTCAGATTGGTGCAGTGACAAAGCGAGGTTACATTCTCTTATCGATACCAGATTTATTCAATCTCAATTATATGGAAACGCTTTTAGCCAATTGTAAAACAAAGTGGCAGGTACAATTTTTTGACGAAATTGATTCTACCAATAATTACGCCAAGAAATTAGCATACCAAGGCGCACCAGCTGGAACAGTCATAGTCGCCAACAAGCAAACCGCCGGAAAAGGACGATTAGGGAAAAGCTTTCATTCTCCCTCAGGAGGATTATACTTTTCCATCATACTCCGACCGGATTTACCCTTAAAAGATATGATGTCCGTCACAGCCTGCACCGCTGCGGCAATTCATGAAGCCTTATTGCAAAATGGCATTCCTACAAAAATCAAATGGGTGAATGACCTGTTTTTGAATGAAAAGAAAGTATGTGGAATTTTATCCGAAGGGAGTTTCAATGCGGAATTGCTGTCAATGGATTATCTTGTCATTGGAATCGGCATCAACATCCACCCCGACCCCAATTTACCAGACGAATTAAAGAACATTGTGACCGACATTCAGACCGCAACCGGAAAAGTAATCCGCCGTTGTGATTTAGTAGCGCAAATTTTGGCACAGTTAGAGGAACTGCTTGCAGGCTTAGCCCAGCACACCTACCTTCCTATTTATACAGAAAATTCTTGTACGTTAGGACACCGAGTCCATGTGAAAGCCTCCCAAGGCGAATGTGATGCATTGGCAATCGGCTTCACAGAAGATGCAGGGTTAATTGTCCGCCTGTCGGACGGCACACAAGAAATCATTCGCACAGGCACAGCACAGATTATTGATTAACAAGAATGTTTCACGTGAAACATTTTCACATGAAACAAAAGGAGTGATTACCATGAGACGAAAAGACAGAGAAGTGACGGATTTTAAAACCATTGTACAAATCATTGATGAATGTCAAATCATTCGAATTGGTTTAGCAGATGGAGAATTCCCATATATTGTACCATTGAATTTCGCCTACACGGTGACAGACAAACAAATTGTATTCTATGTACATGGTGCAATGGCAGGACGAAAATATGAACTCATGAACAAAAATGGAAAGTGTTCATTTGAAATGGACATCCCTCTTGAAATGGATTGTATAGTCGAAAAAAAAGACGTGACAATGAGATATAAATGTGTCATGGGGACAGCGGACATCACCTTTTTAGAAGGCGACGAAAAGCAAAAAGCGATTGATGAAATCATCATGAACCGCTATGAAGAAACCCGACATTTCGATTACAACAAAAGCGCAGTGAAAAGAACTGCCGTAGCAAAATTGACTGTAATAGACTTGACAGCGAAAGTCAACCCCATTGCAGGCGGTGCAGATTAAAAGAAAAATGTTTCACGTGAAACATTTTGACAAACATTGTTTCACGTGAAACAAAAAAGCTCCAGTCAAAACGACCGGAGCTTTATTTTTATCGAATTGCATTACTTAGACGGAACTGGAATAATTTCTTTACCACCCATATAAGGACGAAGCTTTTCAGGAATACGAATAGAACCATCTTCATTGAGGTTATTTTCGAGGAAAGCAATCAGCATTCTAGGCGGAGCGACAACGGTATTATTGAGGGTATGAGGGAAATACTTTTCTTTTCCAGCCTTGACACGAATATCGAGACGGCGAGCCTGTGCATCACCGAGATTGGAACAGCTACCCACTTCAAAATACTTTTTCTGACGAGGAGACCAAGCCTCCACATCCAAGCTCTTGACTTTGAGGTCTGCCAAATCACCGGAACAGCATTCAAGGGTACGAACCGGAATATCAAGGGAGCGGAAGAAATCGACGGTATTTTTCCACATGACATCAAACCACTTCATAGAATCTTCCGGCTTGCAGACAACAATCATTTCTTGCTTTTCGAATTGGTGAATACGATAAACGCCACGTTCTTCAATGCCGTGCGCCCCTACTTCTTTACGGAAACAAGGGGAATAGCTGGTCAAAGTCTGCGGAAGTTGTTCTTCGGGAATAATCGTATCAATAAACTTACCAATCATGGAGTGTTCAGAAGTACCGATTAAATAGAGGTCTTCGCCCTCAATTTTATACATCATATTTTCCATTTCAGCAAAGCTCATAACACCAGTCACAACTTCAGAGCGAATCATAAAAGGCGGAATATAATAAGTAAACCCTCTGTCAATCATGAAATCTCTAGCATAGGAGAGGACAGCAGAATGCAGTCTTGCAATATCGCCACACAGATAATAGAACCCTGCACCAGTAGTTTTACCAGCGGAAACCTTATCAATGCCATTGAGCTTCTTCATAATATCCTCATGATGGGGAACTTCAAAATCAGGAACAAAAGGTTCACCGAAACGCTCAATTTCGACATTTTCGGAATCATCTTTTCCGACTGGAACAGAATCGTCAATAATGTTGGGAATGACAAGCATAATCTGACGGACTTTCTGTTTCAATTCACGTTCACTATTGCCGAGGTCTTCTAATTCCTTGTCAATTTCAGCGGATTCAGCATCCACTTTCGCCTTAGCATCCTGAGGGTTCATGCCCTCTGCAACCATCTTGCCAATTTGTTTGCTGAGAGCCTTTTTCTTAGCACGGAGTTCATCACCCTTTTGTTGAGCAGCACGGGACTGCTTATCGAGTTCAATGACTTCATCCACGAGGGGAATTTTCTCATCCTGAAACTTTTTCTTAATATTTTCCTTGACAACATCAGGATTTGTACGCAAAAATTTAATATCCAACATAATTAAAATCTTCCTTTCAAAATGTTTCACGTGAAACAATTATGTTTCATTGGGAGAGAGCAAATTTGCCAACTCTTTCAAATCATCATCATCATAAAATTCAAGTGTCAAAGTCCCCTTGTTCTTACCAAACTGCACCTTGACTTTTCGTTGAAGCCTGTCATGTAAAGCCTGTTCGACCTCTCCATAATAAGAATGCATTTTCGGAGAAGCTGGAATGATACTTTCCTGACTATCTGAAACCGCCGTCATTTTCTCAATTTGCCTTACCGTGAGCAAGCCCTCTGACGCTTTTTGAGCCACATGAAGCATAGTTTCCTCATCTTCAAACCCAAGCAAAGCCCGACCATGCCCAGCGGAAATACTGCCGTCAATCAAATACTCCTGTACTTTTTCGGGCAATTTCAGCAACCGTACAGCATTAGCAACCGCACTTCTGGAACGCCCGACAAATTTAGCAATATCATCCTGTGTCATGCCGAATTCATCCATCAATCGTTGAAAGCCCATAGCCTCTTCCATGGGGTTAAGGTTTTCACGTTGCAAATTCTCAATCAAAGCAATTTGAGCTGTTTCGAGGTCATTGAGTTCACGGATGATAACCGGCACTTCATCAAGACCGAGCATTCTTGCAGCCCTCCACCGCCGTTCACCAGCAACGATTTGATACCCACCAAGGGGAATCGGGCGCACCAATAAGGGCTGTAAAATACCATGCTCACGGATAGAATCAGCCAGCGCAGAAATTGCCATTTCATCAAAATACTTTCTAGGTTGTGAGCGGTTCGGTTCAATTTCAGATAAGCGAAGTGTTTTTTTCACATGAACCTCTGTAGAATTATCTTCAAAGAGAGAATCCAGACCACCACCCAGACCGCCTTTTATCATGAAATCACCCCTTCTGCGCCAGACGCAACCGCCATTTTGTCAAGTTGTCCATTGGTTCGCCGAGAAGCTCTTTCCCCAGAAGTTCATAGAAGAAAGCCCCCTTTGAGGACTTATCATAATACATAACAGGCTTCCCAAAACTAGGAGCTTCCGAAAGTCGAACATTTCTAGGAATCCTTGTATTGAAAACCTTATCAGGGAAATATTTTTCGACCTCTTCCACAACTTGACGTGACACATTCAATCTTTGGTCATACATGGTAAACAGAATTCCGCAAATTTCGAGATTAGGGTTATAATTTGCCCTCACCAGTTTGATAGTTTGCACCAATTGAGTTAATCCTTCCAAAGCGTAATATTCCGCCAACATAGGAATCAGAACCACATCACAAGCCGTCAAACCGTTCAAAGTCAAAAGCCCCAAAGCCGGTGGACAGTCAATGAAAATATAATCATACTTGTCCTTAATTGTCAGAATCTGTCCTTTTAGTTTCCTGAATTTATCTTCTTTTTGAATGAGTTCCACTTCTGTCCCAGCGAGGTCAGCTGTACCTGCAACAATTGAAACACCCTCGAATTCTGTTTCAATAATGGCATATTCAATTTTCACTTTACCACAAATCACATCATAAGAAGAAGCCTCAACAGATTTTTTCTTAATTCCAAAACCAGTTGTTGCATTTCCTTGTGCATCAATATCAACACAAAGCACCTTTTTCCCTCTTGAACCGAGATAAGCGGCAAGATTCACAACAGTAGTTGACTTTCCAACACCGCCTTTTTGATTCGCTACCGCAATCACTTTACCCATGAATATAAACTCCTTTCATATAGAATAATTACATTATACCACGTTTCGGAAAATTTGTAAAGTGATTTCTAGAAATTATTTAAAATGTTTCACGTGAAACAATTCACAGGAAATCTGTTTCACAAAATGTTTCACGTGAAACAATCGACAGGAAAGCCGTTTAACAAAAATGTTTCACAAAATGTTTCACGTGAAACAAAACTCATTCATCTTTTTTATGATTATCAAGAGGAATCCTGATTCTGTATTCAATATAATCATCAAACTGCATTTTCTGAGAATCCGCAGCAATTCCAGCAGCCTGCATAGTCTCCACAGCCTTATTGATAGTATTGGTAAACAAACGCACATCACGGAAAAGCACACTTCTCTTTTTAAAGTTTTCACGTTCCCGAACTGCGCCAATATGTTCATCAATGAGTTGTTCTGTTTTCTCAACATTCAGATTCAATTTCACAACTTTTTCGAGAATAACTTTTCGTTCTTCCGGACTGCCAAGCCGGAGCAAGGCCCTTGCATGGCGTTCAGTCAGATGATTTTCGAGAATGAATTGTCTTTCAGCTTCTGTCAAGCGGAGCAAACGCAATTTATTTGCAACGGTACTTTGCGCCCTTCCAAGTTGTAAAGCAGCATCTTCTTGTGTCATGCCATAACAGGAAATCAATTTTTCGAGAGCCGCCGCCTCCTCAAAATAATTCAAATCCTCACGCTGAATATTTTCGACCAAAGCCAAAATAGCAGAATTCCGGTCATTGATTTCCATGACGATACACGGCACGACCCGAAGCCCTGCAATTTTCGCCGCCCGAAGCCGTCTTTCACCAGCGATAAGCTCATAATGTTCACCGCATTGTCTGACGGTAAGGGGCTGTAAAATGCCGTTCTGACGGATACTGTCTGCCAAAGCCCGAAGTTCTTCAGGGTGAAAGCTTGTCCGTGGTTGATGGGGATTAGGACGAATGACCGCAATAGGAATTTGTAAAATTTTTCTTTCTTCCGTGCGTTCTTTGGTAAAGGGAAATAAACCTGCCATAATCAAAGTTGCCTCCTCTGGTATTTTCTGTAAATTCATTATACCAGATTTCGGGAATAATTGCCACAAGAAAAATCCGTTATTTCTTGTGAAAATAACGGATTTCCTAACATATTCACACTTTCTTACAGCGGTTTTTGCTTTATTTGACTGCTATTTCTAGGGTATTTTGTCGGAGTTGCTGAAATTTTTTTTATGACATAAATCACCCTTTCGTCACCGTCAGGGAGGGAATAGGCAACAGTATCCTGTAATTCCCCACCCAGAAGCTTGATAGCCTGTAAAGCAGGCTCAATTTCCTCATGCGCCTTCATAGCGAGCCAATGACCGCCAATCTTGACATAGGGGAGGGAGTACTCCGCCAGAGTCGGCAAATTAGCAACCGCCCTTGAAGTCACCACATCAAATGTTTCACGTGAAACATTTTCCTTGATGAACAATTCCGCCCTTCCATGAACTGCCTGATAATTGCACCCCAATTTTTCACGAAGCAATTCCAGAAAGACAATCCGTTTATTGAGTGCATCCAACAGAGTAACATCAAGGTCAGGCGCAATCAAAGCAATAGGCACAGACGGAAACCCAGCCCCACTGCCAATATCAAGCACTTTTGCATTATCAGGAAAGCAATCCAGACAGGAAGTATACAACAAAAAGCTATCAAGAAAATGCTTTTTCAAAATGCCGTCACCGTCAGTAATCGCAGTAAGATTGACATTTTGATTATAGTCAACCAAAAATTCTGCATAAGTTTCGAGTTTTGCAAATGTTTCACGTGAAACATGGATTTGATACTGCAAAAATAAATTTCTGACAATATCATATTCAGGTAAAATCATATACTTTCCCCCTTTTTCTGTTCAAGCCAAACAAGGAGGACGGTAATATCCGCCGGAGAGACACCGGAAATTCTGGAAGCCTGACCAATGCTGACAGGCTGAATCTTGTTCAATTTTTCCGCAGCCTCCAAGCGCAACCCCCGAATAGTCGAATAATCCGTATGGAGCGGTAATTTTTTCTGCTCAAGTTTTTGAGAGCGTTCGATGGCTAAATTTTGTCGTTGGATATAGCCCTCATATTTAATTTGAATTTCGACTTGTTCCCGAACATCGGGAGGAAGTGGGGGACGTTCCACATCAAACGGCGCAAGCATCTCATAACCCAATTGCGGACGGCGCACGAGGTCAGCGACTTTACAGCCAGTTTGCAGGGGAGCAGTATCATGTTCAGAAAGCAGTTGATTCAATTCTGGAGAGGGCGCAATATTGGTGGTATTGATACGCTTGATTTCATGGGAAACATTCTGATATTTGTCAAGCATATTCTGATAAGCATCTTTAGAAAGCAATCCAATTTCGTAACCAATGGGCATCATACGGAAATCAGCATTATCCTGCCTTAAAATCAACCTGTACTCACTTCTGGAAGTCATCATTCTGTAAGGGTCACTGCACCCCTTTGAAACAAGGTCGTCAACGAGCGTCCCAATATAAGACGAAGACCGTTCGAGAATGAGCGGATTTCTGCCCTGCACAGCAAGAGCGGCATTGATACCAGCAACAAGCCCCTGAGCGGCTGCCTCTTCATAGCCGGAACTACCATTAAATTGACCAGCCCCATAAAGCCCCTTGATGGCTTTAGTTTCGAGGGTAGGGAGTAAGGCGGTAGGGTCAATGCAATCATATTCAATAGCATACGCAGGGCGCAGAATTTCGACATCCTCCAGCCCCTTGATAGTTCTCAAAAATTTCAGCTGTACATCCGCCGGAAGAGAACTGCTCATACCCTGCAAATAAAATTCTTCCGTAGAAAGCCCCATCGGTTCAATGAAAAGCTGATGCCGTTCACGTTCAGCGAACCTGACCACCTTATCTTCAATGGAAGGGCAATATCGAGGGCCCACACCCTCAATCCGTCCAGCATAGAGGGGGGAACGGTGCAAATTTTCACGAATAACTTTGTGAGTTTCAGCATTCGTATAAGAGATATAACAGCTTACCTGATTATGCATAGTCCGCCCGTCATTCTGGAAAGAAAAAGCTGTGATAATGTCGTCACCGTCCTGACGTTCGAGAATGTCAAAATTGATACTTCTCCGATGAACACGGCACGGCGTACCAGTCTTGAAACGTCTAAGGGGGAGAACATTCCGCAGATTTTCGCCCAATTTGTTTGCAGGGAGGGAAGAATCTGGGCCACTTTCGAAATTACTTTCGCCGATATGAATTTTCCCCTTTAAATAAGTACCAGTTGCAATGATAGCGCATTGAGTTTCATAAGTAATCCCCAACTTTGTAAGCACACCGCAAACTCTGCCATTTTCTGTCAAAATATCAATAGCCTCATCCTGTTTGACGAACAAATTTTCTTGTAGCTCACAAATATGTTTCATATAGTTATGATACATCACACGGTCAGCCTGAACCCGAAGGCTATGCACCGCCGGACCTTTGCCCCTGTTGAGCATACGACTTTGTAGGAAACATTTGTCAGCAGCCTTTCCCATTTCACCGCCCATAGCATCAATTTCACGGACTAAATGACCCTTAGCCGTCCCGCCGATAGACGGATTACAAGGCATATTAGCAATCTGGTCAAGGGAAATGGTCAGCAAGAGGGTTTGACAGCCCAATCTTGCAGAAGCAAGCGCAGCCTCCACCCCAGCATGACCAGCCCCGACAACAACAACATCAAATTTCATAGTTACTCCTTATTTCTCAATATTGCAACTGCATCATTTCCCCACACAGAACCGCTCAAAAACGGTATCAACGACTTTGTCAGTAATCTTTTCACCAGTCAATTGTAAAAGTGCATCAGCAGCCCCGTCAAGGCTCACAGTCACCGCATCATAAGACATCCCCATTTGAAGGGCATCCAAAGCCTCCTGCACAGCAGAAATGGCAGAGGTAAGGCAAATTCTTTGCCGTTCGTTGGCAATCATACCGTCTTCCGCAGAGACCTCACGAACGGAAGCGAAATCAGCAACCGCCTTTTCGAGTTCGGGGATATTATCACCATGTTTGGCAGAAATCCGCACAACCTCAGCGAAACCGAGTTCATCCGGATTCCAGAGGGGAACGAGGTCAGTTTTATTGCAAATACAGATAGTCCGTTCAAGGGGAAGCTGTTGCAAAAGGGTATTATCCTCCGCATCAAGTACACGGCTAGTATCAAAAACAGCGAGAACCAAATCGGCATTTTGGAGATATTGCAGACTACGTTCAACGCCGATTTTCTCAATTTGTTCGGAAGTATCATGCACCCCAGCAGTATCAGACAATCTCAAAGTCAATTCTCCAATTCTGACTTGTTCCTCAACAACATCACGAGTAGTCCCAGCAATATCAGTGACAATACTTCTTTCATAGCCAGAAAGCAAATTGAATAAAGTAGATTTCCCGACATTTGGTTTCCCCACAATGACAGTATGAAGCCCCTCACGGAGAATGCGCCCATAGTCATAAGTGGAAAGCAATTGATTCATTTCGCCAAGGAGTGCAAGCAGTCTCTGTTCAAGCGCACCGCCGTCAACATCCGGAATATCTTCATCCGGATAATCCGCCCACACCGCCAAATCTGACAGCAACACAAGCAAAGTATGAGAAAAGCTGGAAATTTTCCGGAAAGTTGCGCCATCTCTGAGACTTCTGGCAGCCTTCATAGCATTTTCACCGGAAGCAGAAATGAGGTCAGCAACCGCCTCCGCCTGCGTGAGGGAGAGCTTGCCATTGAGAAACGCACGTTTGGTAAATTCGCCGGCTTCGGCAAGCCGAACGGAATCACACAGAACCGCCCTCAAAATTTTCTCACTTAGAAACCGTCCACCATGACAAGAAATTTCCACAACATCCTCACCAGTATAGCTATGAGGAGACCGGAACACCGTCAAAACAACATCATCCAGCCGGACACCCTCCTGAACAATGTAACCATAAGCGCAAGTATACCCCTGCATAGTCAGCGGAGAACCGCCACGCACAGGCTGAAAAATTTCCTCCGCCCTTTGAATGGCATATGCTCCAGAAATACGAATCACCGCCACCCCACCAGTACCATGAGGGGTAGCAATTGCCGCAATTGTACTCAATGGAATCACCTCCAAAATAAAAAGGAGACTGAAACCCCTTCCAGCCTCCTCAAAAAATACGTTATTTTCACATCAAAGGAGAGAATATCCCTCCGATAAAAGCCGTTGAAACTAGGAAAAAACTGTCTCCGTCAGAACTAAAACTCAATTTTCCCATAAAGACCAGCATTGATTTCATCTTCAGCCTTAGGACGCTTGTAATCTTTTTCGAAACTTGTTTTCATGGAGTCCATAGAAATACGTTCCGGCTGAATATTATCATCCCGTCTGCGTTCATGATGACCATGATGATTTCTTCTTCTGTCGCCTCTGTTATCACGTCTGCCGTCACCGTCATGACCACGGCGGTTATTTCTCTTGCGAGGAGGTTTCGCATTATTAGAGGAGATAACGACTTTTCGATAAGGTTCTTCACCGATACTCTTAGAATTGACCCCTTCAATTTCCGCAATGGCAGAGTGAATGATTCTTCTTTCATAAGGATTCATAGGTTCGAGGGTAGTGGACCGCCCAGAGCGAAGAACATTTTTGGCAATTTTCCGAGCCAATTCTTCAAGGGTCTTTCTTCTTCTTTCCCTGTAGTTAGCACTGTTGAGAATAACCCTGTAATATTCCTTATCACCACGGTTAGCAATCATGAAAGTAAGGTATTGCAGAGCGTCCAGCGTTTCGCCACGTTTGCCGATAATCGCCCCACTATTGGGAGAAACAATTTCAATCAAAGCACTTTCAGCCCCAGCAGTCACCTGCAATTCAGCCTTAACGCCCATCTTTTCGAGGATACCAGACAAATAAGCCTTAGCCTTCTCAATTTTTTCGAGGGAAGTAGCAGAAGGTTCACCAGAAATCAACTCTTCATCATCCTGAACCTTATCAGCATGAGCCAATGCAAGGGAATCTTTAGCCTGAATGGTTTCTTCCTCCACAACAGCTTCCACAGCTGTCTCAATAACTTCCTCAACCTGTTCCACAGCTTCCTCAATAATTTCAGCAGCCTCTGCAACAGTTTCTTCTGGTTCACTAACAACAGGCTCAGCCACAGCCGGCGCTTCCTCCACAACAGATTCAGCCACAGCCGGCGCTTCCTCCACGATAGATTCAGCCACAGCCGGAGCTTCCTCCACAACAGATTCAGCCACAGCCGGAACTTCCTCCACGATAGATTCAGCCACAGCCGGAGCTTCCTCCACAACAGGTTCAGTCACAGCCGGAGCTTCCTCCACAACAGATTCAGCCACAGCCGGAACTTCCTCTACAACAGGCTCAGCGACTTTTTCTACAACAGGAGCAACAGACTCCTGAACCTTAGCAACAGGCTCAACTTTTTCAGTGGAAGTATATGTAGCCTTTACTTTTGCCTCACCTTTTCCGAACACACCGAAAAGCCCACGTTTCGGCTCTTCCAACACCTCAAAAGTAATAATGGAAACGGGGACACCCCATGTTTTAGCGGCGAGAGCTTTCGCATCATCAACAGTTTTCGCCGTAAAAGTCTGACTTTTTGTCATTGTACTACCTCATTTCTTCTTTTTCTTAAGATTTGTAGGCGGAGCAGAATTTTCCTCTGTTTCGCCATATTTTTCAGCCATACGTTTTCTTGCCTCACGAATCACAGCAGTATTATACTCTTCCATTTCGGAGCGTGAAAGTTTCCGTTCACCATCATCATCAGAATAGCGCACCCGATTAGAAGGACCTCCGCCGAGTTTCGCAGAAGAACCGCCATTTTGTTGACGCATCATTTCTTCCTGTTGTTCAAGCATCATCTGCATCATAGAAGGACGGCGTTTTTGTTGTTTTGCCTTTTCACGTTCAATTTCGCCGATTTTTTCAACTCTTTCATCATTGAACCAAGCATACAAAATAACGCTTTGAATGAACGAGAACACCGAAGAACACAGCCAATAGAAGCCCACACCAGCCGGCACAGTGAAAGCCAGCCATACAGAGAAAAGGGGCATACCATAAAGCATAATATTCATACTGCCCATGCTAGGCATATCAGGATTTTTCTTTTTCTGCATATACTGCATATAAAAAGTCAATGCCAACTGCATCAACCCTGAAAGAATTGGCAGTAAAAACAGGAATATGGAAGAATTCTTGCTTGGATTGGTATTAGGAGTCTCACTCAAATTCGTACCGCCAATTGTGAAAGTCTTTGCAAATTCGCTTACTTCTGGTACAAAATTCCCATCAATAACAGAAAGTTTCTGAACTTCCTCCTCACCATCAGCATCAACAAAAGCAATTCTTCCGTCTCGAATGCACGCAGAAAAAGCCTCTGGATTCTGTAAAAGCTTATCCATAATCAGCAATTCTTCACGCATACTGTTTCTGTCAAGGTTCTTTTGTGTTGCCTGTGGGTCTTCATCAATCGAAACAACAATTGACTTAGCCTCTTGAATCATCGCCGTATCGTACCCCAGAATATACGTCATAGGCTTATAAACAACCGCCAGCACACCCCAAAGCAAAATTAACGGAATAAACGAAGTCAAACAAGAGGAATAAGGATTGATATTCTCATCCTGATATAATTTCGTAGTCTCCAGCTGTAATTTTTCCGGCTGGTCTTTATACTTTTCACGCAATTTCGCCAGTTTTGGGTTAATCAACTGTAATCGTGCAGAATTCTTTTGTTGCTTGTACGAAACCGGAAACAAAATCAACCTTGTAACCAACGTAAACAGAATAATCGCAATACCATAATTTCCTACCAATCCATAAATCAATTTCATAATGAAACCGAGCGGAATAGCGATAATATTTACTAAAAAACCCAACCTTCCTACCTCATTCCTTATTATTCGTAATAATCATATATCTATCTATAATATCTTCATGACCTTTTCGATTTAATACGAAAAAAATCAATCTTTTTCCATGGAAATTCCTCTGGTACTTCATCAATTCCGCCCCTGGCCCACGGATGACACCGCAGAATCCTTGCCACTCCCAGAAGTCCCCCCCTGAAAGCCCCAAACCGTTCCACTGCCTGTAAAGTATATGCCGAACAAGTCGGATAATACCGACAGCAAGGCGGAAACAAAGGCGAAATCAACTTCCGATAAAATGTTATCAAAAAAATGAATACATATTTCAAATTTTATCACACCCAATAGGAAAGCAACACCCCAGATTAAATGACCCTCTCCGGTCTGGTATCCATCAATAAACCTGCGATAAGGTAAATAATCGCCGGAATTATCGTCAAAGCATATAGCACCATAACAAGGCGTACCAACTTTAAGGGAAGCCCCGTAAATTCTGAAACACCACTGCATACCCCCATGAATACCTTGTTGCTCATATTCTTGTAAACCATATTTTTCTGTCGTTCTGCATGACTAATTGCAGAAGGCAAACTTGCATTATAAGAATTTCCACAATAAGGGCAAAAACCATATGTATTATGCTTGTAAACCCGTTTCAGTTCCCAAACAGGAAAACCATGGATAATCACATAAACCCCAAACGTAAAAATAACACTCAGCCAATATTTCATACCATAATCAGGCATTTGTAACGATGTCTTAGAACTCGAAACCTCACTAATCAAAACAGCGTCATCCTTGTTACAATAAGGACAATGCACTTTTTGCCTGATAACAGACTGTGAGGAACTCACATTCATTTCCATTGGTTATCACCCCTGTTTCTTAATAGATGATGGAATTGTTACCTCATGACCTCTCCTGTGAAATCATGTCCCAGAATACACTTGATGCAGTGCCGGAATCCCATACTTCTTCATGTAATAGCTCAATACATTTGACTGCACCTCTAATAAATGTGGTCTTGCCACTATCACAATATCCAGCCCAATTGGTGCATCAATCTCATTTTCTCGCCATGCCTGCCGGATAAGTCGTCTTGCACGACTCCGGCAAACGGCATTCCCCAACTTCTTCCCAGTTGTAATTCCAAGCCGATTCACCGCCATACGATTTCTTTTAGCGTAGATAATAATATTCTTTGATACAATACATTTCCCCTTGTGATAACACAATTGAAAATCTTTGTTCTGATTCAGAACCACCGTGTAAAGCATCTCTCTGCACCTCTCAAACTCCGGCGATAAAACAAAAAGACCACAAATTCATGATTTGTGGTCTGACTCGTCAATGGGAAAGTCTCTTTCTGCCCTTTGCTCTCCTGCGAGCTAAAACCTTTCTGCCGTTTCTGTCGGACATTCTCTTCATGAAGCCATGCTCCTTCTTTCTGTGAAGCTTCTTCGGCTGATATGTTCTTTTCATTCCCTTTCCTCCTCTCAATATGCCGGACTGTCAGCAGTACCGGTATGATTCAAATGGAGTTATCCACTCCTATACCCTACTATTATAACCCATCTTTTCGCTCCTGTCAAGCTTTTTTTTCATTTTTTCGGATTTTTCAGAAATTTGGCAAATTCTCACATTGAAAATAGGCGATTTTTCACAAATTCCATCACTTTTCACAGCCGTTTCTTTCTTTTCGAATCTTTGTGAAAAAAACATCAATCTTTATTGTGTCTTTCAACAAAAAACACTTGTCCATTTACAGCAACTTTTACAAAATATTGGTGGATTCCCTATGAATTTAGCAGAACTTCTTGACTTGTCAGAAAAAACATTGTATAATTGTGATTGTCAGGTGTGCAGGTGTCGTGAATCATTCACGATACAATCCGTCAAACCTTACACAAACAAAATGGAGGTATCATTTACAATGAGCAGAGTTTATAATTTTAGTGCAGGACCCGCAGTTCTGCCAGAGGAAGTATTGCAGGAAGCCGCAGCAGAAATGATGGATTACCGTGGCTGTGGGATGTCCGTAATGGAAATGTCTCACCGTTCCAAGATGTTCCAGCAGATTATTGATGAAGCAGAAGCTGATTTACGTGACCTGATGGGCATTCCAGATAATTACAAGGTAATCTTCCAGCAGGGTGGCGCATCCCTCGTATTTGCAGAAGTTCCCATGAACCTCATGAAGAATGGCAAGGCTGCATATATTATCACAGGTCAGTGGGCAAAGAAAGCCGCTGCCGAAGCTGAAAAGTATGGCGAAGTAGTAAGAGTAGCATCTTCCGCAGATAAAACTTTCTCTTATATTCCAGATTGTTCCGATTTGGACATTCCCGAAGATGCAGACTATGTATACATTTGCGAAAACAACACCATTTATGGCACAAAGTACAAGAAACTCCCGAACACAAAGGGGCATATTCTGGTATCTGACGTTTCCAGCTGTTTCCTGTCTGAGCCGATTGATGTAACACAGTACGGTGTTGTGTATGGCGGTGTACAGAAAAACGTTGGTCCTTCTGGTGTGCAGATTGTGATTGTCCGTGAAGACCTGATTGCAGATGGTCCTGCATTCAAGCAGACTCCCACCATGATGGATTGGAAGATTCAGGCAGATGCAAAGTCTCTGTACAACACACCTCCCTGCTACGGTATCTATATCTGTGGTAAGGTATTCAAGTGGATTAAGGGTCTCGGCGGACTGGAAGGCATGAAGGCACACAACGAAAAGAAAGCAAAGATTCTGTACGATTTCCTTGACCAGAGCGAACTCTTCAAGGGTACAGTTGTACCCGAAGACCGTTCTATCATGAACGTACCGTTCGTAACAGGTGACGCTGACCTTGATGCAAAGTTTGTAGCAGAAGCAAAGGCAGCAGGTTTCGAAAATCTGAAGGGTCACAGAACCGTAGGCGGAATGAGAGCATCCATTTACAACGCTATGCCTATCGAAGGTGTAGAAAAGCTGGTTGCATTCATGAAGGAATTCGAAGCAAACAACAAAAAGTAATTGATAATACGAAAATATCAGAGGTAAGAAGTCTTGCTTCTTGCCTCTGACTAATACAAGGAGGTAATTTCCCATGTACAATATTTTGACATTAAACAAAATTGCAAAGTGTGGCACAGATAAATTTGATACCACAAAATACAATGTTGGCGATTCCGTAGAGAATCCGACCGGTATTATGGTGCGTTCCGCAGTAATGCACGATTTTGAATTTGGTGCAGACCTGTTAGCAATCGGCAGAGCCGGCGCAGGCACAAACAACATCCCTGTTGAGAAGTGTGCCGAGCAGGGAATTGTCGTATTCAACACCCCTGGAGCAAATGCGAACGCAGTAAAAGAACTGGTATTAGCAGGATTATTCCTGTCCAGCCGTAAAGTGACCGCAGGTGTGGCATGGGCATCCAATCTGACCGACACCGAAGAAAAGACCGTACCCCAGCAGGTAGAAAAGGGCAAGTCTCAATTTGGCGGTAACGAAATCACAGGCAAGACATTGGGAATCATTGGCTTAGGCGCAATTGGACGTAAGGTAGCCAAGGCAGCCGCAGCATTAGGAATGACTGTAATTGGTACTGACCCCTTCTTAAGTGAAGCCGCAGCCGCAGAAATCAAAGACGTTGTAAAGATTGTTGCAACCAAGGAAGAAATTTATGCAGTCGCTGATTATATTTCCCTCCATGTACCGTGCAACGCAGACACAAAGGGCTTTTTCAATGCGGATGTCTTTGCACAGTGCAAAGATGGTGTCAAGGTTCTGAATTTCGCTCGTGGCGAATTGGTCAACGATGAAGACCTTGAAAAAGCAATTGCAAGCGGAAAGGTATCTGCATATGTAACCGATTTCCCGAACGCAAAGACCGTGAAAATGGATGGAGTTGTAGCAATTCCTCATCTTGGCGCATCCACCGCAGAATCCGAAGACAACTGCGCAATGATGGCAGCTGATGAGTTAATTGACTATATCGAAAACGGCAATATCAAGAACTCTGTCAACTTCCCGAACGTATCCGCAGATGCTGACAAGAAAGTATGTGTACTGCACAAAGAAGGCGTGGAGTTAAAAGGCACAGTCCTTGCAACAGGCGCAAAGAAAGGCAACGCATACACAATCCTTGCAGGTGATGCAGATGCAGAAGCCAACAAGGCAATTGAAGGCGTAATCCGTGTGAGAGTAATTGGCTAATCAATCCAAAAATCCCCTGTTTCAACAGAAGTAGGGGATTTTCCCAAATAAAAGCTAGCCATACTGTACAACGCAAGATGTGGATTTTTGCATATTTTGCTCAAAATTCCTGAAAAGGCTTGACTTATTTTCTACTTTATGGTAAAATAAGAACACGATATAGAATTATGGGTACGATTTTTCTGTACTACTTACTGAATAATGAGGAGGAATTGAGAATGAAAAAAGTAACCGCTGTCTTAGCGTTTCTCTGTGCATTGGGAAGTATTGCAATGTTCCCGAATGTGCCAACCGAAAATATTGCACCATACAGCATTGTAGCGAATGCGGCAACTGTCACAGCAGTTGAACCGGGTGTAAATGCTAGTCAGTACAGCAACCCCTATTTGGATGACAAGGTATCCACATACAGCACCCCTGCCGACATTGTAAAAACCGGTCTTTCGTCGAAAGATGAGAAAGTCAAGACAGCCGCTGAAAATCTGCAAGCAGCCTTGAAAGACTATGCTACAAAAACTGGAATAACCTTGGGAATGTATAAAGTTAATATTTCTCAGGTAAATGAAGAAGGCAAGTCCGTAATTGTACAGACAGAGTACCACGCTGCATTGGTCAGCGTACCAGATACCCAATTAGACGTGGTAATGTCCAACTTTACCAGACCAGCCGAAATGGATGCATATGCTGAGGCGTTAGGTGTTACAATAGAAGGTAAAGGCGTTACCATGATTGCAGATGGAGCATTCAGCAAGTCTTACCTGAAAACCATTGATTTGAGTGGTGTTGTTTACATTGGAAAGAGTGCTTTCAGTAGTGCATCCTACATTACAGAAATCACAATTCCCAGCACAGTACGCTATGTCGGGGATTCCGTATTTGACGGAAGCGGACTGAAAACCCTTGATGTGCAGAATGAGATGGTTAATATCCCTGCAAAGTTCTGTTCAAATACCAACCTGACAAACTTAACCTTTGCACATCCGAAGCTCATCCGTACCATTGGTGCTTCCGCATTTGCATCCACCCCTGTTGATGAAACATTATTCGAGAATTGGGGTGCAGCAACGGGATATGAAGAGCTTACCGTTGGTGATAGTGCCTATGAAGGTTGTGAATCCATCACAAAAATCACAATTCCTGATAATATCCGTGGCTTAGGAAAGAGCGTATTCAAGGGCTGTATCAAAGCTACAAGTTTGACATTTGGTAAGAACACACTTTATGCAGACCAGCAGTGCTTCTCCGGCTGTACAGCGTTGTCAGATGTCAAGTTTAACGCAGTATTGGAAGCACTCGGTGGCGGTGCATTTGAAAATTGTACTTCCTTGAAGACAATCAAAGCAATGCCAAATACCATGCGAGATTGGGTAACAATCAGTGGCAATACTGGATATGGTTTAGGTGATGGCATTTTTGCTGGATGCACCTCTTTGGAAAGTGTAGAATTTCCAAAAACTCCAATGGTAACTAAAATTCCAGAAAGAACGTTCAGTGGCTGTATAGCACTTAGAGATGTATATAACCATGACTACATTGTGGAAGTGGAGAAAGAAGCTTTCTTGAACTGCACCAGCCTGTTAGAAGCAGTCTATCCGAAAGTGAATCGAATCGGCGCATCTGCATTCAAGAATTGCTCCAGTATGGTAACATTCGAAGTAGACTATTGTAAGTCCTATTACGACGAAAAGAATACATTGACTGCTGGTGTTGGCTCGAATGCATTAGAGGGCTGTTCTTCCTTGACTTCCATTACATTGTTAGCAGATGCCTATGGTGAAACAGCAAACACCAATTCGGAGAAGACCGGTAATAATGGTTATGTATTTAAGGATTGTACCGCTGCCAAGACAATTAAAATTGATGGTAGTTGGATGGAAAAAATGCCGAATGGTATCTTCTCCGGCTGTACAGCATTGGAAGCTGTAGATGCTGACGTTTCAAGAGTAAATGTCGTTGGTAAGAACGCATTCAATGGTTGTAGCTCTTTAGTGAAAATGCCTTTCAGCAGTGTTCGTATTGTAGAAGAAGGCGCATTTGCAAACTGCACATCACTGGAAAGCATTTCCACTTCTGGTAATGCAATCAGTGCCGAAGACTATGGCGCAAAGTGCTTCCTGAACTGCTCAAAGCTGATTATTGAAGTAGACGGTGAAATTTCCACAATTGGCGCAAACGCATTCCAGAATAGTGGTGTTACCAAGGTAAATCTGAACGGCATGACAGGTGGTACTGTTGTAATTGGTGCATCTGCATTTGCAAATTGTCAGAATTTGACATCTGTCTCTGTTAGCTCCGCAAATGTAAAGGAATTCAAGGTTGGAAATACTGTATTTGCAGATTGTCCGATTCTGGAAACTGTAAAATTTGAAGGACCTATCATCACACAGGGAATGTTCAGAAACTGTGAGACTCTGGCAGAAGTTCAGACCAATGCAACAACCATTCAATCGAACGCATTTGATGGTTGCACCAATCTGAAAAAGATAACAGACCTCACCACAAACGCCACATTGATTGCAAGTGATATTGCAGCAGCCGCATTCAAGAACTGTGCAAACTTAGAAGCAGCCCCTGCAAATAAGGATACTGTTTACAGTGGTACTCAGCAGTATGCAGGTTGCGCCTCTATCAAGTCCATTGAAACCAGTGTACTGACACAAGGAATGTTCACAGATTGTACAAGCCTTTCAGATGTAAAGCTGGTAGGAGTGACAGACATTCCAGCATCTTGCTTTACAAACTGCACAACGTTGAGCAGTCTTGACTTGTCCAAGATGATTACAATTGGTGCTAAGGCATTTATGGGAACTGGATTAACCTCTGTAACAATTGAGAATGCACAGAAAGTGGATACCAGCGCATTCCAAGGCTGTACAGCACTGAAAGAAATCAATGTCACCAGCACTTCCATTGGTGCAAATGCATTTGATGGCTGTACCTTCTTAGAAAAAGCAACACTTTATGTAGATACCGTTGGAAAGAGTGCATTCAATAACTGTGCATCCCTGAGCGAGGTAAACTTCCAGACAGGTGACTCCCACACTTTGACTTCAATTGGAGCATCTGCATTCAATAACTGCGGTATTCTGTACAACCTGATTGTTCCAGGCAGTCCGAAACTTGATTCAAAGGCAGTAGGCTTCAATGGCGCAAAGCTCAACAGTGATTTCGTACTGGTAGGCACACCGGGAAGCACTGTAGAAGAATATGCAGTGAAGAATAAGATTACTTTCGCTGATATTGCAACATTTGACCCTAACTCAACAGTAAGCAATATCCGTGGTGACGTAGACGGCAATTCTGTTATTTCCGTTGCAGACCTTGTAAAGATGAACAGATGGCTTCATAAAGTCCCGACAGGTGGCGTTTATGCTTCTAATATGGACATGAATGGCGATAAGGTTGTCAACGTAATTGACTTAGCATTGCTGAAGCAAATGCTTTCCAAGAAGTAATACAAATTAACAGTAACAATTGATAAAAGCAGTCTGCATGATTTGTGCAGACTGCTTTTTTTCAGCAAGAATAGAACCCATCCTGATAACATCGAATTTTAGTCACAACCCCCTTAGAACTGTAATTGACTTTCAAGTCACAAATGACGGCATTTTGCAAAAATCCGTCAACGGTGACACGTTCGCCGAGTTCCTCACCCTGAAAACCGGAATAGGAGAAAGATTTCCCCTGACAACCTTTTTGAGAGCGCAGACAGCGGAAAGTCAAAGCGGAATTGGGGTCATTGAGAAACTCCCTATCGAAAGGGATTTGTTGATGACGTACAATCCCAGCCGCCAAAGCCGGAGGGTTAATTTTCTGGTAAGCATTAGGCGATTCATCCAGCCCCTCCATATGAAAATGGCTGATGAGTTGTGACGTATCGAAAAAAGTCCCTTTTGAGAGAATCGCCCCCGAATTGACGGAATAAGAATTTGCATCCAACGCAGGAGGAGAAATCCGGATTTCATTATCCACCATAAAAGGGTAATGTCCGGTTATCTTATACCCGAAACTCACAATACTATCCCACAAACTCCCATCTTTGATGAAAATATAACCAGAAGTCTGATTTTCCTCACAAGTCACCCACGGAATAGCAAAATCATTGAGAAGTCCCGAAAGCGTAACATTAGAATGAAGCCCCTTTTCCATCTGATTTTGAGCCAACAGGGAAGAAAAACTCTGCGCAGAAATCCTGAGAAATTCACAGCCATTCTGAAAGAATCGTTCCAGATGCCGACACAGCCCACGAAAAATGCGTTTTCCCTGAAAATAGAGTTCCACTCTGTTGATAGCACCATAAGTTTGATTAGAAACAAACACCGCCGACATAGTAGACAAAGGGGAATACACTTCTTTCTCAACCGTAACCGCCGTACAAACAGTTTCCGCCTGAAAATTTTCCCCCTCATACAACTGCAAAACGAAACTCATACCTGTTCCACCTCCACCAAAGGCGCAGAAGAATAGAACGTGACGGAAATTTCGATAGCCTCCTGATTTTCCTTGATAGAGTACCCAATCAAAACGGCATTTGTGCATGAAACCGCCCCAATTTGAAGCGGAACACCCACACGGGAGCGAGCCAGCGTATCAAGGGCAACAATAGCATGTTCTGGATTTCCGGCAAGCCGTCCCTGTAAATGAAATTGAGAGCCTTTATGCCAGAAGGAAGCGACAGCCGTTGAGCCGTCCGCCGTCCCGACTTCATGCAGTTGACACCCCCCTGAAATCTCATAAGCCGAGAGAAAGAGGGTAATTTCCCCGACAGTAACCGGAAAAGCCTTGACAGCCTGAATCAAAACACTCATACTGTCACCTCCTCAGAATAGAACCCTTTCACGGAGAAAAGCCCCACAAAAATAATCTTCTGCAATTTAGTATCAACCGAAGCGGAGCGCACCTCACAAAGCACCGCCCCGATTTCCGCCATTCGAGGGAAAACAGTCTGAAAGAAGAAATCCTCTGAAAGGTGCAGAGGACTTTTGAAATCAGTCACAACGGAAACCCGAAAAACCGCCGTAAAAGGCACAACCCCATTTTGAGAATCAGGAATAACAGGTTCTGTCTGAATTTTCTCCAAACCGACCACAGTAAACAGCCGAGAAGATTTCTTAGTAACAGGTACAGCATCAAAGGAGGGGTAGACCTCTTTCAGGTCATCCCCCCTGACAGCCTGCAACACAATTTCATGAATTGTATTCACAACTGTCACCCCCGACCGCAAAGAAAATAGAATCCTGATTTTTGAGCAAATCTCCGCAAAGTCTCTGATAATCCTTAACAAGTCGTTCTGCGAAAGAGAGTTTTTGAGAACCGTCCGCAACTCTGCTGATATTTCCGGCAAAAGTGGCAAGGGGGTAATCTTTCGCCCCATTGATTTGTGTATATCTCAAATAAGCGATAGAAGCCACAAGGTAGCAAAGCCGTACATCTGAAACATCCGCCCCATCCCGAAGCTGTCGCTGTACCTCTATCACAGAAGCATTAATAAGGGGAGCGAATGCATGGGAATCTTCCTCATTAGAAAAGAGCGTAAACAAAGAATGAATCATAGCAAGGTTCATGAAAACTCACCTCTTTGAGCGCATTTCTGCTGAAATTCCTCTGTCAGGAAATCAATATCTCCCCCGATTTGCACAACTGGTTCAAGAGCCTGTTCAGCCAGAAGTTCTTCACGAAAAGCCATCAGCTCCCGAACATCCATTTTATCCGCAGCCAATCGAAGAGCTTTAGAGATAGGGGAAGACCTACCGCAAAGGGAAAGCACATCTTTACGAAGCATCAAAGCGACTTCATGCAAAATAGTTTCATCCTCATGAGAATCAGAATCCGCTGAATAATCATATTGTTTCGTAACTCCAGCCTGAACTTGAGCCGGAACAGCAACGAAACTCCATTCGTAAGCGTCTTGAACATCATCGAGAATCTTATGGCACAAAATCCCGTCGTATACATCCCCGACCGTATGCCCACAAAAGCCTTCCGAACCACAAATAGAGCAAATTCTTTTTCTCACACTGCAAGAAATGCTGATTTCCTTTTTAATACCGCCCTCAATTTCACGAATAAGGCTAGTATTTTCATCAGTCCTGACCATATAAGCATGAGCCTTTAAAAAAATATAGGGTCTGCCATCCTTAGTAAATTTAGAATCATCTCTGACAATTTCGGTATCATAAATTCGAGCCGTCTGACTATTCGAGCGTAAATCGTGGTCAAAAATCCCAGTTTTCCCGATAAAAAGCCCTTGCAGTTGAGAAAGTGCCGAATCAGAAAAGCATTCACAATCCCTGTCAATATCATTATCACACAAAACCGCATCAAAAAGAAACACCTCATCTTCACCAAGTTGTTTCTTTGTAAATTGATTGACCTTTTCCAGTTCATTCATAAAAACAGCACTCCTTTCAAAAGTAGAAAAAGGGAAGAGGAGGAGGGGAAAAATCCCCCCCCATACCATCACACACTCAGAACCTTCACAGCATTTGCCATCAGCACACGGAAACCCACATTGATAGAAACGCCGATAGAATCCAGCTGTCTGTCAATGAGTTTATCTGTTTCAAGAATCACATCACTGCTGCGAATTTGTTCAAGAGCAAAATCGGTGTCAATTCCAACCACAACATCATCATCCAACTGCGGACAATTGATAAGTCTAGTCCCGAACGGCAAGCGAATTTCAGTAACATCTTTAGAAGAAGCCTCCAACATTTGAGACATCACGAGAATTTGAGCCATGACAGCCGGAGAAGCAATAACCGCCTTCATCTGAAAACTATTGAAACTGCCATACAATTTCGCAAGGTCAGAATAAGCAAGGGAATCTCCCTCAATAGCAATAGGAGTGACCCCAGTAGTCAGCACAGTGATTGCCTTACTCACAATAGAATCAGCGAGTTCCTTTCCCACTCTTCTAAGCATCAGAGCGAAAACATCAATTCTCTGCTGTCTCACAGCCTCATAAGAAGCGGTAATATTACGTCCGAATTTCTCAAGAGAAACCACATTAGAACTTTCTCTGATGGAAGAAACCGGCAAAGCCACTCCCTCATTAGTAGTAGAATATGCGGAAGTTTCGTTTAAAACACAACCCTGATAGCGATTAGATTCACATTTTGACACAACCGCCGTCACATCGTCTAAAATAGCCTCTTCCATCCCCTGTACAATAGAACGGCGCACAAATTCCGGAAACAGAACCGCACTTTCCGTAGTAGTGAAAAATTTCTCTACCCTGTCGCAATTTGCCCCATTGATACGAATATCGAAGCGTTTAAGCTGTCTCTCGTAAGCATCCAAACGAGCCAGCGGAGTATTAGCATACTGTTTAGAGGGGTCAGCCTCTTCCAGAGCCTGCAAAAAGCTTTTGCTGGAAAGATGATACATACCTTTTTCAAGTTTTACCTGTTTAAACATAAAAATACCTCCATCAAATAATTAACTTTCAAAAATTCCGGTTCTCTGTTCAATTTCAATCGCCTGCGCACGATAAAGCCGAGCCTGAGCCAATTCGACCTCATCCTGCAAATTGATATTATCCCACACAATCTGAACTGTTTCCCCATATCCATTCAACCGGAGAAACATCCCACAAATTTGAAGAATGACCGGTTCAAGTAATCTGCGGTAATATTCCAATTCAGAAGTGAGAATATCCGCCTGTTGAGCAGACATTCTTTCAGTAGAAGACCAATTCAGCCCCAGCAGAAACGGCGGAATAGAGAGTTTCGCAAGCATCTGTTCGAGCAATTGCCGGACGGGAATTTCCGTATCCGGCATATGACCTTCCGCACCAATAACTTTAATCTGCACATCCCCGACGGAAACGAAGTCACGGATTTCGCCACATTGAGCGGCTTTCATGCCCTTGCTCCATTCTTCCGCAATGACTTTCGCCTTTTCATTAGCATAAGCCAATTCCGAAGGGTCATCATTAGGATGATAAGTCACCGCATAGCGGATATTTCCAGCACGTTCGAAATTTTGCCCCACACAGCGATACACCTTCATGAGAATATCAGCAAAAGCCGGAAGCCCCCGCAAAAGCGAAACCCCATAAATTTCCCCCTCATGTGGTTTGAGTGCAGAAAATAAAATCCGTTCCGGATAAGGCAAAGGAACAATCTTTTCATTCTGTCGAATAAAAAACTCACGTTCAAGCAAAGAATTCCCAGCTCTCACACCAATATCAGTGACCTTTCCATTTTGAAGCCCGACAACCGCCCTGCTTTTTTTATCAAGCACGATTTCCCCGACAGCATTCCCATACACTAGAAGACTATCAAGATAGCTGTCAATGAAATGATAAATGGAAACCCCCGTCAATCCGACCGGAACTTTTTTCAAAAAGTCGTCAAGCGATTTTTGAGCCTGAACCTGTTCGCATTCCACATGAAAAGACCCAATCAGCCGGACTATTTTAGAAATAGCCGCATCCACAATCGGAATACACCGCCGAACCTGTTCAAAGAGTTCATAAGAATACACATCCGCCGGAAAAAGGGGACTTTGACACCGCCCCACAGTTTGAACAACCGCCGGAGAGAATTCACTTTTTTTCTTTTCTTTCTTTTTTCCGAATCTCATAAAAAATCACCTCCCAACACTGACAGCAGCGAAATCATAATCTTGCGCCCCAAAAAGAACCGTACTCACAAAATAACGCATATCATCCATAGCATGGTCAAATTCTTTTTTCGGCACATCTCCTCCAGTATTGACATTCCAGCAATATTGACTAAATTCCCGAATAATATCCTTACAGGAATCGGAAAAGCGCAATTTGTCCGCCTGAAGCGCATCACTCACACGCCGAATCCCGTCCAGAACGTCATTTTTCGCCTTGACAACTCGGTATCGATGATGAGCAGTAATGCAAGTGATAAAACTAGCAGCCGAAGGGTCAGCAACAATATATTCAATCGGGAATTGTTTCAGCATCTCATGAACATGAGCATAATGTTGCTCATCTGTCCGAGGGTTTCCTTCTTTTCGGGCATCATAATAATATTCACAAATGCGATACCATACCCCATCATGAAGCCCCCACACCCCGACAGAAGTCGGATTCATAGTCCCATAGTCACAAGAAGCAACATATCTTGAAAAATTTTCCGGCAGTTTCGAAACAATATGTTTACCCTTGTCAAACATAGGATAAATAATCCCCTCTGAAACCGTCCATTTTCCTAAAATAAACCGCTCATAAAAAACACCGCTGTAAAGTCGCTCATATCGTTGACAAACTTCCTTAGAAAGTGAAGGGTTATCATACATAGTAAAGTGTAAATATAAAGCACATTTTTCCTTTGCCTTGCAAATCCATTCTTGATAAAACCAATGATACGGATGTTCAGGATTACAGCAAAACCAGAATTTAGCCCCTTTCACAGAGCATCTTGCAAGAGCCTGTTCCACAAACGAACGAGGCATCAAAGCGACCTCATCAAGGAGTACACCCGCAAGCGTCATACCCTGAATGAGTGAAGCAGACCCTTCATCCCGTCCACCGAACAAGTAGAAACGGTTGACATGACCATAAGCAGTCACATCAATGCAATGTTTGCTGAGAAGTTCTTTCACCTGAAAACCGGATTCTTTCAGAACGGAAACAAGCGGACGAGCCACATTTCTTTCAAGGGAAGTGACCGTTTTTCCGCAAAGCGCAAAACTTTGATGTTGAAATTGTACCATAGCCCATAACACGAACCCCAAAGAAAGTGAAAGTGTTTTCCCACTTCTGACAGCACCATCACAGATAATAGCATCATAATCCTGATATTGTGGCATCATCCACCACCGCAAAACAGTGCGTTGTTTAGGAGAAAAAGAATTAAATTCCATCGTCACCAGCTCCAGCGAGTGCCTCTAATAAGCTTTCCGCCGTTTGAGAGTTCTTGCCATTACAAGCATAATCATACAGCCGTTCAAGGGCTTTTTGACGGTCAAAGAATTGTACCTCTACACCACCGCCCTTAACACGTTTGATAGAAGAGACATTGAAAAGGTTCATTCTTCCAAGAACTTGCGCCGAAGGCATTTCATCAGAAAATACAAGCCTTACTGCATCATTGACTTTTCCAAAAGCCAACTGTTCAAGCCCTTCAATAACTTTGTCCGTTTTAGATTTCGATTTTTCATTCATCTTTCAAAACCTCCTTTCAGACAGGGGTCAAAAATCAGGTCAAAATTGCATCAGAATGTGCAATTTTGAAAAAATTTCTGAAAAAAATAAAATAGCAGACAAGTGCAAGCACCCATCTGCTAAAATATCAATAATCAATTTCACCATCACTTTAAAGTCAAAAATGGCAGAATAAAGAGATTTTCTTCCTCTGCTGCACTCACAGCAAGCCCGTTTTCATAATTGACATAAAGAATATAAGAAACAGAATTCCCCGAATTGAGGTCTTTATAGTAATACTTATAAGCTTCCTGCATTCCATCAGCATTATAATTCAAACGCAAAGGCGCAAAACCAACATAATGTTGTACCGCCTCTGGTGACATAATAGTAGTAATTCCTTCCGGCGCAACATGAGCCTTCACCTTGACACCATTTCCAAATTCTCCCAATTGCTTATAATGATAGAATGTAATTTCAGAGAGAATATCTCCATTTTCTTCTCTTGCAAAAATAACCCATTCCGGAATTTTAACACCGCTGACCGTTGTCGCCCGCTTGCTTTCAAACAAAGTATTACCTTGTTCCATAGCAATTTGATTGATGCACGAAAATTCAGAAGAACCGCCAAATTTCAGCCGTGCATATTTTTCAGCAGTTGCCTGTTGTTCGCCAAGTTGTTCCGAAAGTTTATAAGCAAATCTTGCACCATTATTTCTCCAATTTGCATGAACAATAAAACCAACAATAACACCAATCAAAACCGCAATAGCGATAAGGACAACCATTGTAGAACGATTAACTTCCGGCATTCTAAAATTTCGTAAAGAAAATTTCTTTTTGGGAATGTTCTTTTTCGAACTTCTTTTTTTCTTGCTAGAAGCCCTTCTAGCATTCACAACATCAACATTTTCCTTAGATTCTTCATGAATCGGTGCTTCATGAACATCAATAGGCTCACCCATAATACAAAACCTCCCTTAAATGAATTATAATGAAAATTGAATTTGAAACCCATCCAATCCCCCAAAAAAGAAACCAATCGAAGCAAAAACTAATAAAATATACAAAAGAATCGGAATCAGTACAAAAGCAGGCTTTTTCTTCCAAGTATTGACAACTACATGAAGAAATGAAGGAAAAGCAAGCAAAAACCACAAAGCAATTTCACAATATCCAAGTATTGTAAAAAGCTTTTTCTCGCCCATCAATTCACGTCCGAACCATTTCGCATACCCTTGAATATTTCCATGAATCCAAACCGCACAAATAGGAAGTGTAAATGCAGTAATACACATCCAGATAAAATGCAAAACATAAATAATTTTTCCCTTCATAAAATCACCTGCCCGAAATAATACTAAAAATTCCCCAATTCCTCAAATTTCCTCTGATAAATGTCAAGCCATCCCTCTGTAGAAAGACACCCCACAGAATCCAGTACAAGGTGTTCCCAGCGTTCCTGAATGGATTGTCCGTCAAAAATTTTCGCCTGAAAAAGCTCCTCAGCCGTTTCAAATTCACAGCCGTTTTCAATGTCACAATATCCGACCCAATAAGGCGGTAAACCGTTCCCCCTGATACAGCCAATCATATGGTCAAATCGTTTTTTCCCCTCATCATCAAAATAAAATGATGTTTCATCAACTCCAAAGACATCATCATGCTGAAAAGCGAACAACAGCATTTCATAAGTAATCCCAAAATTTCTCATAATGCAATCAACCCTTCTGAGAGCAATTCCTGAACTGCCAGCATAATAGAAATTCGGCTGCTATGGTAACTGATACCGCCCTGCATCCAGACGGCGAACGGTTCACGGAGCGGGGCATCCGCAGAAAGTTCAATGGAAGCCCCATTAGTGAAAGCCCCTGCCGCCATAATGACTTTATCATCATATCCGGGCATATCCCAAGGTTCGGGGGTGACATACGCATCAACAGGCGAACCCTTTTGAATGCCCCGACAGAAAGCACAAAGATTCTCAGCTGAACGGAGTTCAACAGCAGTCACAATATCGCCCCGAATAGCATCCGCAGAGGGGGAGCAATGAAATCCCAATTCCGTGAAAACTTCCGAAGCGAGGACAGCCGTTTTCATCGCATTAGCGACAATATCCGGAGCAAGGAAAAGCCCCTGAAAAAGTTCCCGATTCATACCGAGAGTACAGCCGACTTCCTTTCCTAATCCGACACAAGTCAGCCGATAGGAACAAAGTTCCACAAGGTCAGCCCTTCCGGCAATATAACCGCCAGTTCGAGCGATACCGCCACCAGCATTTTTAATCATAGAGCCAACAATCAAATCCGCTCCAATTTCGAGAGGTTCTTTCATTTCCACGAATTCGCCATAACAATTGTCAACCATGATAACCGCATCCGGATTGACCTCACGAATATTTTTGCATAAAATTTCCAGTTCGTCAATGGTAAAAGCCTCACGGAGGGAATACCCTCTTGACCGCTGAATATAGGCAACTTTAGCATTTTTGACGGCATCACGCACAGCGGAAATATCCGGTTTTCCGTTTTCGTCAAGGTCAACAATGGAATATTTGACCCCGAAATCTTTGAGAGAGCCGTCTCCTTTTTTCCCAGAAATTCCGACAACTTCATGAAGCGTATCATAAGGCATCCCAGTTGTAAAGACAATTTCGTCATTCGGACGAAGCACCCCGAACAAAGCCACAGAAAGCGTATGCGTACCAGAGACAAAGTTATATCTAACAAGCGCATCTTCCGCCCCCAGCACCTGCGCCCAAACCTTGTCAAGAACTTCTCGCCCAAAATCGCCATAGCCATAGCCGGTACTAATCCCGAAACAAGTTTCACTGACCTTGTTATCAGAAAAGGCTTTGAGGACTTTTGCGGAGTTAAATCTTGCATTTTGTTCGATTCTGTCGAAAACATGACGGCATTTTTGTTCCGCATTCAAAATCAACTGTTCAATTTTATTATCAATTCCAAAAATCTGACTAATTTCCATTATCAAGGAGTCCTTTCATAAGCTGGTTATCATCCTGTTTGAGTTCGAGAACAAATTCCGTTTCTTTCACAATAAAACCGATTTCCCGATAAAAACTTTCCCGAATATCAAGCGCATACAAAACAGCCTCTTTATTGAACTGAGCGAGAAACCACGCAAGCCATCTCAAAAAAGCCCTTGCATGACCCAATCCACGAGCTTCCGGAAGGGTTGCCACCTGTCCGACTAAGACCTTATCATCAATATCAAACATGATAGTTGCAGTCGTGCTGTTTTTGTAGGTAAACACATGACTGATACCGTGACGGCATCTGTGAGAAGTATCCGTAAGCCATAAAGCATAATCCTGCAAATTAGGAAAACCAGCCTGTAAAATCTTGTAAACGTCATCAAGAGAAGGATTCATTTCCACAAATTGTTCTACTTCAATCGCCGAAGAATCGGGTTGCAGTTGAAAAGTTGTCCGGTGGAGAGACTGATATTCCGGCAATTTTTCGGCAAGAATCGCCCTGACAGGCTCATCACATTCGACACGGAACGGCTGATGCATCCGGATAAAAGCAGACAAATCCTCTGCTTCTTCGGGTGCAGAGTTGACAATTAACATGGTACTGTTGAAAATGAGAAGAATGCCGTTTTCTCCGACTGTAAAAAATTGACAGAACGGATATTCCAGACCATATGCCTTATACATGGAATACATTTTTCTCCCTCTCCAAGTTTTCCGGAGAAGGTAGGTATTCAATTCAAATTCTTTGGTAATTTGTCTAATCATTCATTCAATATCCTTTCTGTCGTTTTGAGATTAGAATAAATTTTTCAAATAGATAGAATCATTTTCAGTAATCTGCCGAATCACACGGCAAGGATTGCCGACCGCTAAGGAGTGCGCCGGAATATCTCTTGTCACGACACTTCCAGCCCCAATGACACAGCCCTCTTCAATCGTGACACCACCACAGATTTTAACATCAGATGCAATCCAACAGCCATCTTGAATGGTAATTGGTGCGCCGTATTCGAGGTCATAATATGAACCGTCCTCACGTTGTTTGAGATTACGTTCCTCAGCAATGAGAGGATGCAAAGGCGTTAAAATCGAACAATTACAGCCAAAAAACACATCATTCCCGATAGTGACAGGGCAAGTATCCAAAATAGTGAGATTGAAATTAGCAAAGCATCTTTTCCCGAAAGTGGTAAATTCGCCATAATCAATATGAATCGGTGCAAGAATGTCCGTACCCTCACCGAGATGGGGAAATAATTGTTGTAAAATAGCGGTTCTTTGTTGAGTTTGCCCCTCATGCAGTGCATTAAAATCCATGCAAAGGTCATGCGCCCGAACTCTTTTTTCCACTAAAATTTTATCAGATGGGTCATAAATCAACCCTTTGAGCATTTTTTCCTGTTCCGTCATTTTGGCAACTCCTTTTTAAAGTTCATGAATTTTAGAAAGCATTTTTTCAGCCAACAAATAACTTTGTTCCATGTCGCTGATTTGAGCGACAGTAAACGGCGAATGCAGATAACGACACGGAATAGAAATCGCCATCGTCCTTACACCATCTCTGGAAACGTGAACCGAGCCGGCATCATTACCGCCGGCAATTCGAGTTTTCGTCTGACAAGGTATATTCAATTTTTCGGCTTCCTCAAAAGCCAAGCGGAATAATTCTCTGTCGTAAATTGTCGCCCTGTCCATGAAGGAAACGACTGCACCGCCCCCAAGACGGCACACCGCAGAATCTCCCTTAACACCGTCAAGGTCAGCAGCCGTCGTAGTTTCGAGGATAATTGCAAAATCAGGATTGACTGCAAAAGTCGCCGCCTTTGAACCTCTCAACCCAATTTCTTCTTGTACAAAGAACGCAAACCAAGTATCAAAAGGAATTTCCCCCTCCAGCATTTTCAGCATGCATGCACAGCCGAAACGGTCATCAATTGCCTTAGAAGCAACTTTATTACCGCCCAATTCCGTCCATTCGCTGTAATAATAGACGGAATCGCCATAATGTACCAATTTTTGAGCATCTTCTTTGGAACGTGCGCCAATATCCAGAATCAAATCTTTTTTAGTTGGTTTTTCGTCACGCTGTTTGGAACTTAAATTATGAACCGGAACAGACCCGACAACACCAACCCCAACATTTGGAATCTGCACTGCCCTGCCAATGACAACATCAGGGTCAATTCCTCCAACAGTATCAAGAATAATTCTGCCATCTGGTCTGAATCCGGTCACAATCAAGCCGACTTCATCCATATGCGCCCCGATTAAAACCTTATGTTTCGGGGAATTCTTGCCTTTTTTATGTACGAGGAGATTACCAAGGGCATCTGTTTTCATTTCGAGAATATCAGGGAAATTTTGAATTTTCTCCTGCAAATAATTTCTGACAGCGGTTTCATCTCCTGAAGTGCCGTTGATGGCACAAAGTTCTTTCAAATAATTCAGCATTCCCTGCACCCCCTCAGATAATTTGCTAACAGCAAACCAGTATTTTTGACATCTTCCAAATCAATCACTTCAACAGGAGTGTGCATATAATCCAGCGGAATGGAAACCGTACAAGCCAGAACTCCTTCACGGCAGATGCTGAACTGGTCAGCATTTGTTCCGGTCGTACCGTTCATGACTTCATATTGATAGGGAATGTCGTTTTCATCAGCGCATTTCACGAGGTCACGGCTGATTTTTCTGGAGAGGGAAGGCGAAAAGCCAATCATTGCACCCTTTCCCATAATTCCAGTACCATCCGAACCGTCACCAGCAAAAGAAACATCAACTGCTAATGCAATGTCAGGATTTGCCGAAAAACAGCCGATTTTTGCGCCACGTTCGCCGACTTCTTCTTGTGTCGAGAACAAAGCCGTGACTTTACAAGGAATTTCTTCATCCTGCAACAAATCCAAGGCATACAGAATCGAAGCTACACCGCAACGGTCATCTAATGCCGGAGCGGTAATTTTTCCGCCCATCATTTCCGCATACACTCCGCAAAATGTCACACTATCGCCAATGTGCAGGATTTTTTTCAATTCATCCGCAGAATATCCGGTATCAATGCGAACCTGTTCCATTTTCTGCACTTGTTCTTCACCGTTGGAAAGATGCGGGGGCAAAGTGGAGATAATGCCGTCAATGGTTTTAGTGCCGTGCAATTTGACATGCTGGTCAGGGAAAATCCGTCTGTCAAGACCGCCAATATTTCCGACAGCAACAAAGCCGTCATCCGTGATACTGGTCACAATCAAGCCCACTTGGTCAATATGTGCATCCAGCAGAACATGAGGCGCATTTTCATTGGGATTTCCCATAGTCCCCATGACATTGCCGTGTGAAATATGTGCATCGGGGCAATAATTTTTCAGAAAGGAAAGAGCCATTTCAGATGCTTTTGTCTCATCTCCTGAAATACCTTTTACGACACAAAGAGTATAGAGCATCTTTTTCAATGTAACATCTGTCATTATGAAAGCTCCTTTACCAGTCGTTTAAAGTGCTGACCTCTGACCTCGAAATTGGGGTACAAGTCGAAGCTTGCACAAGCCGGAGACAATGTCACAATATCGCCATTTTGCGCCTCTCTGTGAGCGATTTCAACCGCCTGTTCCATGGAATCGGCATGCAGAATCTTAATTTTTTCAGGGTCGTAATTTGTCGCAGAGGTGACAGCCTTTTCGATTTTATCCGCAGTCACGCCCATCAAAATCAACAGCTTGACACGTTCGCAGACAGTCTCCGCCATGGGTTCGAATGGGATTTTTTTATCATATCCGCCAGCTAACACAATGATTTTCTGATTGAAAGAACGCAGACCAGCCAAAACTCTTGTGGGACTTGTAGCAATACTGTCATTATACCACTTCACACCATTCAATTCACGAACGAATTCAATTCGATGCTCCACACCGCCGAATTCTTTCGCCACTCTCACAATATCCGCAATGTCCACATCTCCCCAGAGTGCCGAAATCACACCAAGGAAATTTTCAACATTATGCATTCCGGGGATTCTAATTTCATCCTTGTGAACCACTGGAATGACAACACCTTTTTCAATGTAACACAACATTCCGTCATCACGCAGAAATGCACCACGTTCAGGGGTAGTCTGTCTTGTGAACCAGTTCAATTTTCCACGAACAATGGGAGCTAATGCCCTTGTACCCTCATTGTCATAATTAAGAACAGTTCTGGAAAATGCATTTTGATGTGCAATCAAATTGATTTTAGACTGTGTATATTCTTCCATTGTGCCGTGTACATCCAAATGGTTCGGGGTAATATTCGTAATCAAGGCAACATTGGGAGATTTCCGCATAGAAATTAACTGAAAACTGGACAATTCCACAACTGCCACATCATCTTCCTTGATGGTTTCGATAATGGGCAATAATGCACGCCCAATATTTCCACCCTTGTGGACTGTTTTTCCATGCTGTGCCAAAATTTCAGCAATCAAAGTGGTAGATGTTGACTTTCCGTCTGAACCAGTGACAGCGTAAATTTGGCACGGGCAGAGGTCAAAGAATACTTCCATTTCAGAGGTAATCACAATGCCCTGTTCTCTAGCTTTCGTCAATGCAGGGTGATTGAAATACATTCCGGGTGTACGGAATACCACGTCAAAATCCGTCAAAGAATCAAGGTAGTTTTCACCCAAAATGAACTTGACACCCAATGCAGACAATTTGTCATAGGTTTCCTGAAATTTGTCAGAACTGCGCTTATCACAAACAGTGACTGCAATTCCTTTTTCACGGAACACGGTAATCAATTCTGTATGACTAACACCTGTTCCAATAAAAGCAATTTTCTTTTGCTTCATATCTTCAAAAAAATTCTGAATTTGACTCATAGGTAGCCTCCTAAATCATAAAAATCATCCTTTTCCATTATAGCAGATTATCAAAAAAAAATCAATCCTCATTACCATTTTTTCAAAAATAAAATCTGGAATTTTCAGAAGTCCACACAAATTCAACCGATTTCATGAAATTATTACAAAAAAGACTTGCATTTTTGGGAATGTTGTGGTATACTATAATAGTAAAATTATCTACTTGAATCCATAAGGAGGAAAATTATTATGGGATTTTTTGATAAAGTCGGCGCACATCTTACCAATGCCACAAGAACCGTTTCACAGAATGTCAAAAATGTAAGCGATTCCAGCTCTTTGAATCGTGAAATCAGCAGCCATCAGAAAAATATTCAGCTGAAATATGCCGAAATCGGTCAGCTTTTCTATGAAAAATATTGTGAAGCTCCTGAATGTGAATTCGCTGAACAGGTTGCTTCCATCAAAAATTCTATGCAGGAAATTGTAAAACTGCAAGCCGAAATTCAGGAAGTCAAGGCAAGGAAAGCGGAACTTGTTCCCATTCCGGAAGACCCGCCAAAAACTCCGGCTGCGCATCCTACAGCTATGGTTTGTACAAAATGCGGAAATACTTATGATACAACACAGGTATTTTGCTCTGTATGCGGTGAAAAATTAGTTCCCCAATATCCAACTCCCCCACAACCTGCGGAAACCGTTGTTCCTGAACCAGTTCAGCCCACAGAAACACAAACTCCCCAGCCTGATGCAAAGGAAACTCCGGCTGTCAGCCTTGACAAGGATGAACCAGCTCAAACAGAATCCGCTGAACCCATTACGGAAACGCAAGAGGCTGAAAATGATGCAGTGGAACTTCCCATGGAAGAACCCATTCCTTCTGAGGGGGCTGCTGAATTCAGAGATATTGACTTGAACCCTGCACCGAAATTCTGCACGGTATGCGGTGCGGAAAATGAAGGTGATTCCGCTTTTTGCATTCAGTGCGGAAGTTCACTCAATTAAGTCATTGCAACCATTTTCAGAAAGGGAATTTCCTTTTCTGGAAATGGAACTTTAAAAGAAAGGAACTGCCGAACGGCGTGATGAATTATGTCAGAAAATTCGACACATATCGCTGTCATTGTTTCAACCATTGACGAGGAATATCAAAGCGGCATTCTGAGTGGTATCCGACAATATGCCTTTGCAAATCGTATTACATTGGAAATATTTGTGGCATTTGCCAACATTGGAAGCGACAATAATCATGATGTTGGTGAGTATAATATTTTCTCCCTTGCTAATTTCAAGCGGTTTGATGGGGTGATTTTGCTCATCAATACCATTCAATCCGCTGTCTGTTTGGAAGAAGTATTACAGCGTGTCAGAAATTCCGGAATTCCTGCGGTTTGTATTGACAGAGATGTCAAGGGGCTTTATTCGATTAAAATTGATGATGAAGCCGCTATGAGGGCTATGGTAGAACATTTTATTGAATGTCATGGATGCACTCGAATCAATTATATTTCAGGTCCTGAAAATAATATTGACAGTATGCAAAGACTTAAAGCCTATAAAAGTGTATTGAGAGAACACCATATTCCTATTGAACCCGAACGAATTTATAAAGGGCAATTCACCTCAAAAGATGGTTCAGCAGCCGTTGAAAAATTCATGCATTCTCCATTGGAAGCCCCAGAAGTGATTGTTTGTGCCAATGATAATATGGCAATTTCGGCTATCAATGCATTGATGCGAAAGGGTATTCGTGTACCGGAAGACATTATGGTATCAGGATTTGACAACACCTATAATGCACGGAATTATGCACCGGCTTTGACCTCTGTTGAAAGACCGCTTGAACGTGTGGGGCAATTAGCTTGTCAAAAAATTATTTCCCATCTGCGTGGGGAAAATCCAGAACGCTCTACAACATTGGAAACAAGATGCTGTTTTTCACAAAGCTGTGGTTGCAATACTGTCCCCATTCTGAATGTGGAGGAATTCAAAAAGAGAAATTATGCCGTTCTGGAATCCTTCTCAAATGATAGCTCATTAACAAACCGTCTTGCTTCTTCTTTGACAGACTGCGAAAGTTTGGAAGACTACGTTCGGCATTTGAAGCGGTTCATTCCGGAATTCTCCTGTCAAGAGTTTTACCTTTGTCTTTGTGACAGCTGGAAACAAGGAATTATGGCGGATGAAACAGAGGAAAATTACTTGATGCACATTCTCTCCCCTCAACATTTTATCGTTAAGGGATATGGTAAAAATATTCTTGTTCCGCTTGCTTATCGGAATGGTGAATTTTTTGACGTGCCGGATTTCCCTGTGGAAAACATGCTCCCAAATCTTTTTGATGAAACAAATCCATCAGGAAATTATTATTTCTTTCCATTGCATTTCCGTGAACGTTGTATGGGGTATTGTGTTATCAAAGACAGTGAATTCCCGAATTCTAGCAAGCTCTTCCATAATTGTATGATTGACATCGCCAATTCTCTGGAAAGCGTCCGGAAAATTATCTGCCTTGACAGAGTCACCCAAAAGCTGAATAAGCTCTATACCATTGACCCCCTCGCTAACATCAATAACCGGAATGGTTTCCGTATTGCTACACAGAATTTATTTGCCAAATGCATGGATGAACAAAAACCCGTTATGATTATGTTTTTGGATATGGATGGTCTGAAATATATCAATGATACTTTCGGACATAAAGCCGGAGATAATGCGATTTTCAGCATGGCGGACGTTTTGCGGAGTGCCTGCACCAATGGGGAAATCTGCTGTCGGTTCGGCGGTGATGAATTTATCATCTTTGCAGCCGATTACACTGACCAGAAAGCAAAACTGTTGGCAACTCGGATTCAAGAACTCCTCACAAAAGCCAATTCCCAAAAATCATTACCCTATCACTTAGCCACTTCTCTGGGGTATCATATCGCCATCCCACAAGAGGGAACAAATCTTTTCCAGCTCGTGACAATTGCTGATAATATCATGTATGAGCAGAAAAAAAGAAAGAAAAGTTCACGATACCTAAAACGTACCGGCGAAGAAGCATAGAAAAGCCGCCATTATTGTGACGGCTTTTGTTTTTATCCAGCTTTTGAGGGTGATTTTTGTCGAAACATTTGTTTTTATAGAATTTAATATTTTTATAGTTCAATTTTTAAATAAAATTAAGAATCGATTTTATTTTTAAATGATATTATTTGATTTTTGCTAAAATTGATTATTTATTATGATGATATTAGCATTGGTAATAGCAATGTTTTAACAGAATCAATTAAAATGATACTTCCCAATAAAAATCCTATGGAACATTGTAACCAATCCGCTGCTTTTTCATGTATCTTTCTCATGATGGGATGCACTGCCTTTATCAATATCACACTCAATGCGCCAAATATCAGGCTTGATAACAGAGAAATTCTCCATTCATAGTGCAGAATCCAGTTGCTGTAATCCCACGGACGATAGCCTATTGATTCCAATAAGTAAGACGCTCCCAATTCCAAAAGCGTTGTGAGAATGGTACTGCCAATGAATACCGTCAGAATATCATTCTTTTTCCGAAAAATTACTAATAATATCAGCCCAAAAAATCCGTAAATCGGACATATCGGGAAATGTAAAATTCCTCTGTCTGCATATCGATGATAAACGACAAATTCTAACAAAATTTCATATAACCAGCCACAAAAACTACAGGCGACAAATTCTATCAAATAGCTAAAAAACCATGTTATTTTCTTCATATTACCATATTGAAAGGGCTGTCGCTTCAATTCGACAGCCCTTTTCCATTAAACGAGTTTTGCAATTTCTTCAGTGGATACCATGCGGATGTTGGCATTCTTCAGAACCTCTCCGGCTTTCTGTTCGTTGTCAACGTGCATCACAATATAAGCATCTTTGCCAACCTCTGTAATGCAAGCATAGAGATAATCGACATTGATGTTATTTTCTGCCATGAGTGCAATGATGGTATGCAGTCCTCCGGGGGTGTCGCTCATTGCTACACACATGACCTTTGTGATGGTGGACATAAAGCCCTTTTCACGCATTGCGGACTGTGCCTTTTCAATGTCGCTTACAATCATGCGGACAATCCCAAAATCTTTGGTATCCGCTAAGGACATTGCACGAATGTCAATGCCATTTTCTTTAAGGGTTTCTGTCACCTTCACAAGCTGTGCAGGCTTGTTTTCCATGAAAATAGAAAGTTGTTGTGTTGTCATAAAAAATCCTCCTTTATAGAAATATTATCAACGGAATCAGCTTACATTAACCACCGAAATTGTAACCCAATTCAAAAGCCTTCTTGTTCAGCTCAATGAATTTCGGTTTCACGGTTTGTTCAATCGCAGAAATCCACTTTTCATAATCAATGTGGAAATGCTTTGCAAGCTGTCCCATGAGTACAATATTAACGGCTTTGGAAGAACCGGCTTCTTCTGCGAGGGTCAATGCATCCAGTGCCTCAATCTGTACACCCTTTGCAGTGAGTTCGTCAAGAATGTTTTCCGGATATTCCGCCGCCCCAATGATAACCGGCATGGGGTCAATGCGCTGTGTATTCGTGATGATGATTCCGCCAATTTTCAACAGATGTGCATATCTCGCAGCCTCAATGCGCTCAAATGAAATGATATAATCTGCTTCCCCCGACTGCACCACGGGAGAATATACCTTGTCACCATAGCGAACGTAGGTAATGACTGAACCGCCACGCTGGCTCATGCCGTGTACTTCTGATACCTTAATGTCATAACCTTCATTGACAAGCACTCTGCCAAGCAATTTACTTGCAAGCAGTGAACCCTGTCCGCCAACTCCGGCAATTACAATACCTTTTGTTTCCATAAGTATATATTCCTTTCCTCTCTCAATTATTCGCCTGCCTGAATCGCATCAAATGGGCAAAGTTGCTCACATACTCCACAGCCAACACACAAAGTTTTATCAATTCCGGCTTTTCCGTCTGCATCAATATGAATGGAAGGACATCCCAATTTCATACAGCGCTTGCATTTGCGACATTTGTCTTTGTCCACATAAACAGGCTTTTTCGGCTTTACATACTTCAACAGTACACAAGGACGGCGGGAAATAATCACGCTTGCTTCGTCAGCAGCTAATTCTTCCTTCACTGCCTTTTCTGTCTCTTCCAAATTGTAGGGGTCAACGACACGAACCCGATTGATACCTAATGCATGACAGAGGTCTTCCAAGTTGATTTTGGTGGCTGGGTCGCCCTTGATATTGTAGCCTGTTGTGGGGTTCTGCTGGTGTCCGGTCATGCCTGTGATGGAGTTATCCAAAATGATGACAGTCGAATTTGAGCCGTTATAAGCTACATTGGCGAGACCTGTCATACCAGAATGCATAAATGTAGAGTCACCGATAACACAGACGCTCTTGTGTTCTGTTTCGCCCTTTCCGGCTTTGTTGTAGCCGTGTAAGCCCGAAATGGATGCACCCATGCACAATGTGGAATCTAATGCACACAAAGGCGCAGCAGAACCTAATGTATAACAGCCAATGTCACCTAATACAGTAATCTTATTCTTTGCCAAGGTGTAGAATAACCCTCTGTGCGGACATCCTGAACACATTACCGGAGGACGTACCGGAACAGTGGTATCTGGTGTGATTGTCTCCTTTGCAGGCAAGCCAAATGCGGCGGCAATCGATTTCTGTGAATATTCGCCTAATGGAGTGAACAACTCTTTCCCAATCACTTCCACCCCAATGTTACGGCAATGACTTTCAATCACTCCGTCAAGCTCTTCTACCACATACAGCTTTTGAACCTTTCCAGCAAAATCCTTGATTTTCTGGACGGGTAACGGATTCACCATGCCAAGCTTTAAGATGCTGACTGTGTCCCCGAATACTTCCTTGCAATACTGATAACAAGCACCAGAGGTAATAATTCCGATTTCTGTACCACCCATTTCCAAGCGGTTCACTTCTGCGGTTTCTGCGTATTCCGTAAGCTTCTTTGTGCGCTCCTCTACAAACGGATGACGTTTAATAGCGTTCGCAGGTGCCATAATGAATTTAGCAGGGTTCTTTTCATAGGGCTTATGTTCGGGGACAATGCGCTCTTCTAATTCTACTACGCTCTGAGCGTGTGCAATTCTGGTACACATTCTCAATAAACACGGTGTGTCAAATTGTTCGGAAATTTCAAAGGCAAGCTTCGCAAATGCCTTACATTCTGCGGAATCCGCAGGCTCTAACATGGGGACTTTTGCGCCAATTGCATAATGTCTCGAATCTTGCTCATTTTGAGAAGAATGCATTCCGGGGTCATCTGCCACACATACCACTAAACCGCCTGTTACACCGGTATAACTCAATGTGAAAAGGGGGTCAGCTGCTACATTCAAGCCGACGTGCTTCATGGCACAGGCACTGCGTACCCCTCTCAATGATGCTCCAAATGCCGCTTCCATGGCTACTTTTTCATTGGGTGCCCATTCACAATAAATCTCGTCATAGGTTGCAGAAAATTCTGTGATTTCCGTGCTGGGTGTTCCGGGGTAACTGGAAATCACTTCCACACCTGCTTCATACAAACCTCTGGCAACGGCTGCGTTGCCAATCATCAATTCTTTCATGTAGATACTCCTTACTATGGTAATTATTCGCTTTCGTTGCGTTTGTCAATGATGCGTTTTGCCTTGCCTTCATAACGCTGAATCGTGCGAGGTGCAACAAGGGTGACTTTTGCCTGAATGCCGAGGACGGTTTTCAGCTTGTCAACGGCTTCTTTCTGCTTGCGTTCCAAATCTGCAAAGTTTTCCAGCAAACTGGTATCATTGATTTCAATGCGCACTTCGAGATAATCGGTATAATTCTTTCTGGTCAGAATCAATTCATAATGTGGGGAAATGCCGTCAATGTTCGCCATCACGCTTTCAATCTGTGAGGGGAATACATTCACTCCACGAATTTTCAGCATATCATCACTTCTGCCCTGTACCTTCTCCATGCGTACATGTGTACGACCACAACGGCACTTTTCATAGTGCAGTCTGGTGATGTCCTTGGTACGATAGCGCAACAAGGGGAAACCTTCTCTTGACAAGGGTGTTACTACCAGTTCGCCCTTTTCGCCTGCCGGTAATACTTCGCCTGTTTCGCTGTCAATAACTTCTGGTAAGAAATGGTCTTCTGCAAAATGCAGACCGCAACGGTATTCACATTCTCCCGATACCCCCGGCCCTTGCAGTTCGCTCATGCCGTAATTGTCAGTGGAGAATAAGCCGAACCCCTGTTCAATCTTGTCACGGAGTGCATCTGTACAACCCTCTGAACCAAATAAGCCGATTCTCAATTTCAAATCTTCATTCGAAATTCCGCATTCGTGCGCCACTTCGCTCATGTACATTGCATAAGACGGCGTACTAATCAGAACAGTTGTTCCGAAATCCTTCAATACCATGGCTTGCTTTTTGGTGTTGCCGGACGAAATCGGAATCACTGCACAGCCTAACTTTTCCAATCCGTAATGTAAGCCCAATGCGCCTGTGAACAATCCATAACCAAATGAAATCTGTGCAATGTCATTGTCATTCACTCCGACCGCTGCACACAATCTCGCTACACAATCGCTCCATACATCCAAATCACGTCTGGTATAGCCGACAACTGTCGGCTTTCCGGTTGTGCCGGATGAGGCATGAATTCTGACAATCTCCTTCATGGGGACTGCAAACAGTCCATAGGGGTAATTGTCTCGAATATCCGCCTTTGTGGTGTAGGGGATGTACTTCACATCTGACAGGCATTTGATTTTATCCGCCGTCACTCCGGCTTCTGTCAAGCGTTTGTGATAGAACGGGATGTTGTCCATGCAATACTGTACCTGATGTTTCAGACGTTCCAATTGCAGGGCTTCAATGTCCTGTCGTGGCATTGTTTCAATGTCCTTCTGAAAAAACATACTTTTTCCTTCTTTCCTAATTCCAATCTTTTTGCATGGCTTCGGCATTTCTATCCACATTCGATAAAAAAATACTGAATAAACCGTACAAATTGCATGATAATATTATACCATGTTATACGGATTCTGTCAAGCCGTCAGGAAATACAAAAAATCAGCCCTGTTTTTGGCAGGGCTGATGGAAATATGGTTATTTGTTCGAAAGTTTCTGCTTCATCAAGGACAAATCAATGACGTTCACTTTGTTGTCGTGGTTCAGGTCGCAGGATTTCGGGGGGGCTTTTTTGGTCTGCAACATCTTGTGAACCTGTACTACATCCACGAGGGAGAAATTGCCGTCTCCGTTGGCATCACCGCTGACTGTGGTTTCTTCCCCAATTGGTACGAAATTCCAACCGAATACCCTTGCGAATGACTGCGCTGTCGAATAAGGATAGCCATGCATGGTAATATTTTCTGGGATTTTAATTGTTCTGTCTCTGTTCTTGCATTGTTCATCAATCCGACAATGAGGGTTTAAAATCGTAACATCCTCGATACTTTCCGCATATTCAAACTGCCATTTTCCGATTTCTTCCACGCTCGCAGGATAGGTGACGGATTTCAGATTTTTACAACTGCGAAATGTCCAGATGCCTATTGTTTTGACATTCTCCGGAATCGTCATTTCTGTCAGGGACTGACAGCCTGCAAAAACATCATTTCCAATAGAAATAATACTGTCAGGAAAGTTGACTTCCTCTAAACTTCCACACCCTTGGAATGTCATTGACCTGATTTCTGTGATGCCTTCCGGAATGGTAATGCTTTTCAGATTTCCGCAACCGGAAAAAGCGTTTTCCTGAATGTGCTTAACACTATCGGGAATGGTGACAGAGGTCATTTCTTCGCAACCGTTGAATGCACCTTGTGCAATGACTCTTACACCGTCCGGAATGACAATATCTCCTGAAATATTGATACCTTTAAACAGGATATCTCCGCCAATCATCAGGATATTTGTATTATTTTCGGAATTGTCAATGTATTCACGGAATAATTCATTATACCATGCTGTGGAATAAAAGGCGGAAGTATCCACTTCTACCAGATTTTTGGAAAGTGTTATGTCTTTCAGATTAAAACACCAGTTAAATGCATCATATTCAATCACTGTCACACTGTCCGGAATGACAATTTTCTCCAGCTTTTCATCACCTGAAAATGCGCCTGTACGAATTTTAGTCAAAGTATCCGGCATCTGGACAGATGTTAAATTTTCACACCTGCGGAATGCATTCATTCCAATGGAAGTAATTCCTTCCTCAATGATGACTGTTTCAATTTCATGTGCATATTGTCCCCATGGTGCTGTAATTTCTCCGGAATTCTGCACAATGTCATAATCATCAATGATACCTTCCCCCGAAATGGTCAGTACATGATTTTCATAGTGCCATTTTAAATTTTCATTTGGCTGAATCCGCTCAACATATGGTGGTTGATTTTCTTCCGGCGGTTGTGTGTCACAAAGTTCCTCTGTAAAAACCATCGTTTCTGTTGTGGCTTCCATGGCTTGTGTATTGACCGCCTCGGCAGAAATATTCATTGCTAACATTTCCGCCATGATACAGCCAATGACAGCCATTATCACTGTCAATTTTTTCATCCTATCACCTCTTTGAAAATTCTGTTCTGGATTACTTGAAGAGTTTCTGCTTCATCAAGGACAAATCAATGACGTTCACTTTGTTGTCTTTGTTCAGGTCGCAGGATTTCGGGGGGGCTTTTTTGGTCTGCAACATCTTGTGAACCTTTACCACGTCCACGAGGGAGAAATTGCCGTCTCCGTTGGCATCGCCGGAAACTTCGGCGGTGGCTTCTGTTGCATCTTCCAATGGTACGAAATCCCAGCCATTCTGGTGAGTCAGTTCTTCCGCTGTGGAGTTGGAATAGCCGTAAACTTTTGCAGAGAAGCTCAATCCCTCTTGGTATCCAATTTCACAATTGGGGTTCAGAAAAGTGATGGACTCCAATTTTCCAAAATACTGCTGATTTCCTAAATATTCCAGACTTGCGGGGAATGTGATGTTTTTCAGGTTCTTGCAACCCATGAATGTACTATGTCCAATGCGCTTGACACCTTCCGGAATGGTGATTGTTTCCATGGAAAGACAATTTTCAAAAGCATTCGTTCCAATGTATTCCACGCTGTCCGGAATGGTAACAGAAGTCATAAAATCCTGCTGATAAACTGCATGATTTGCAATCACTCGGATTCCGTCCGGAATGACAAAATCCCCCTGAACTCTTGATGCCTGAAACAGAATATCATTGTAAATCGTCAAGACATTTTCCGCACCTTCGGGCTGAATACTGGTATACCATGGTGTGGTATAGAATGAATACATTCCAACGTCTGTCAGATTTTTGGAAAGTGTTACATCTCTGAGATTGTCACAAGATGCAAAGGCATAATCTCCGATTTTCGTCACGCTGTCGGGAATGACAATGCTTTTCAGGTTGCAATTTCCATAAAATGCAGATTCTTCAATGCTGGTAACAGTATCGGGAATGCTGACTTCCTCTAAATTTGTCAAGTAAGTAAAAACATTTCTGCCGATTGTCGTTACTCCGTCTTCAATCACCAACTTGTGAACAGAGGATGCAAAATCAGACCACGGGCAAACATCATAAATATTTTCTTTCTGGAGTTCGCCTTCCCCTGAAATGGTCAGAACGTAATTAGCATATTCCCAATGCATTCCGTTATATTCGCCTGAACAGGGGGCGACATAGTCCCATTCTAAACAATGACTTGTTCCATCAATCCATTCTGCTGTTGTGTCTTCCATCCATTCTTCACAATGACTTGTTCCATCAAACCATTCTTCCGTTGTCTCTTCCATCCAGTCAACACAGTGGTCAGTTCCATAGTTGGCATCATCGGGCTGTGTGGTGACTTCTTCGGCAGATACGTTCATTGCCAATGCTTCCGCCATAATACAGCCAATCACTGCCATTACCATTGCTAATTTTTTCATAGTAACACCTCCAGTAAATTTGCGTTCGGTCTCTGTAACGCTTTCTATTTTGTATGACGGTTGAGATGGGAAAAATTGCGGGTATTTCTGAAATGTTTACAAAAAGTTCACAATTAGGATTTTGCAAACTCTGCAAAAATCCGTCCAAGCAATCTATATTGCTGTTCGGTCAATTTTTTGGGGAATGATTCATTCTGCTGGCGGAATAACTCAGAAAGTGCTTTTAAAATTTCAATCTGTTCACAGGATAGCCCATAGGTTGGAACGGTGCTTTCTTTTTCCATGCCGGAAAGATAGTCCATTGACACATTAAATATCACTGCAAATTCCCGAACCGTTTCAAACGTGGGACTTTGAAAATTTTTTTCATAACGGCTGATGATAGAACTCTCCTTGTTAATCTTTTTTGCAAGCTGTGCTTGTGTCATGCCTTTGGCTTTTCTCAATTGTTGCAGAATCAGCCCAAAATCATAAGCATCTTTCACAAAAATTACCTCCTTCTTTTGTTTATATATCCAATTATTACAGAATATACTTGATAAATTCGCATTGATATGATATAATATTTGATAAATAAACAAGTATTTGGAGTGAAAAATTATGAATGAAGAAAAATTTTGCAAACATTGTGGGACAAAAATCCCCATAGATGCTATTATTTGTACTTCTTGTGGGCGACAGGTTGAAACACTAGTTACAGCTCCACAACAATCTGCACCTGCTCCACAAATTATCATTAACAACGATAATACAAATCAAAATGTCAATCACGTTTCTGCATCAGCATCCTTGAATATTGGAGGAAGAAACGGAAAAAAAGCGGTCAATCGTTCTACTGCATTACTTCTTTGTATTGTTGGGGGATGGTTTGGAGCGCATAAATTCTATGAAGGCAAAATTGGGATGGGGATTGTCTATGCTTGCACTGTTGGATTATGTATGTTTGGCTGGATAGCTGACATTATTTCTATTTCCAAAAAACCAAAAACCTATTACGTCTAACATCAATTATTCAACTTCGTTACATTTCAAGCCATATCTGCGAAAATCAGCAGATATGGCTTTTACTTGTTATTGAATAAATTTATGTGTAAAATTTCCAAAATCCACTTGTATTCTGGTTTGGTTTATGGTATAATGAGAATATATTCATCAACGGAGGTCATTATCATGGTCAATATTGGAAATGAATGGGATATTTTATTAGAGGACGAATTTCAAAAGCCCTACTATCAAGAATTGCGAAAATTTTTGATTCAAGAATACCAAACTCAAACAATTTTTCCCAATCAGAATGATATTTTTAATGCATTAAGATATACTACTTACAGCGGTGTGCGTTGTGTGATTCTGGGGCAAGACCCCTATCATGAACCTAATCAGGCGCATGGGTTAAGTTTTTCTGTGCGCAAGGGTGTGAAAGTTCCGCCATCTTTGCGGAATATTTATCAGGAGATTTACACGGATACCGGAATTGATAACCGGAATATGCACGGTGAATTGACTGGCTGGGCGAAACAGGGCGTTTTATTGCTGAATACGGTTCTGACGGTTCGTGCCGGAAATGCAAATAGTCATCAGGGGAAAGGCTGGGAACAGTTCACAGATAATGTTATCAAACTCCTGAATTTGCGTGAAGACCCGATTGTCTTTTTGTTATGGGGCAAGCCTTCCCAAAAGAAAGCAAAATTGATTACCAATTCCAATCACCTTGTATTGTGTTCGGCACATCCAAGCCCACTTTCCGCAAGATATGGATTTTTTGGGAATCATCATTTTTCACAGACAAACAATTTCCTCCAATCAAAAGGCTTTGCACCCATTGACTGGAAAATTTATCCCTGAGAGGTATTGACATATGATTTATTCTTTTGAGGTATTCCCTCCCAAACCCACTGCACCAGTTGAAGTGGTTTCTGAAACATTTGCAGAATTGGCAACTTTAAAGCCGGATTTCATCAGCGTGACTTATGGCGCAGGCGGTGGAGTGTCCGGCGGTCAATTGACTTGCGATTTATCTGCAAGGCTGAAAAATGAATACCATATCAAACCCGTGGCGCATTTGCCTTGTATTTCCTACACGAAAGAGGAAATTTCCGCCGTCTTGAAACAATTCCAAGAGAATGGTATCACGGATATTTTGGCTTTGCGTGGTGATAAAAGCCCCGAACATCCCGAAAAACAAGATTTTCGCTATGCTTCTGAATTGATTGAATTTATCCGCAGTCAGGGCAATTTCCATTTATATGGGGCTTGCTATCCAGAAGTCCATCCAGAAGCAAGAAGTGCAGCGGATGATATTCGACACCTCAAAGAAAAAGTCGATAAGGGTGCAACACATTTGATTTCACAACTCTTTTTCGATAACAATAGTTTTTATCAATTTTTGGAAAGATGTGACATTGCTGGAATTCATGTGCCGATTGAAGCCGGAATTATGCCTGTTGTCAATGAAAAACAGATTCAACGCATGGTGAGTTTGTGCGGTGCAAGTCTGCCCCGAAAATTTACCGTCATGATGCAACGTTTCGGGCATAGTCCGGAGGCGATTCGTGATGCCGGAATTGCTTATGCTGTTGACCAGATTGTTGACCTTGTGGCGAATGGAGTGGATGGGATTCACCTTTATACCATGAATAACCCTCTTGTCGCTAGACGTATCACGGAAGCTGTTTCTGGAATTCTGGGAAGATGAACATTTCACACGTTGACAGGGTTCAGGCTTTCCGCTATTTGCGCCTGCCCTCTGAACCCGATGCACATTTTTTGGAAATGGCGGACGTTTGCGAAAAACAGTTATTATCCATGATTTCGCCAAAATATGTTTATCGAATTTTTCCCATTGTCCAGACGGAAAACGGCATTTCCGGCGGTGGGCTTCTCCTGAGAGGAAACGATATTGCCAACCATTTGAAAGGATGCAGTCAAGTGATTTTCCTCTGTGCGACATTATCCGCAGGGGCTGACCGTGCCATTCGTCAGAGTTCAGCTTCTGATATTCTCAGCGGTATGATAACGGATACAATGGCGAATGCTGTCATTGAACAGGTGTGCGACAATGCCGAACAGGAAATTTTTGCAACACTCCCAAGCCATTATTTTACATGGCGATTTAGTGCCGGATATGGGGATTTTCCACTTGATACACAAGCCGATTTTCTCAAGGTTTTGAATGCGGAAAAAAGACTGGGGGTTACTTTGAGTGAAAGTGATTTACTGATTCCTACCAAAACCGTTACTGCTGTCATTGGGGTTTCTGAAACTCCCATCTCAAAAGGAAAAAAAGGCTGTGCTATCTGCAATTTATCTGAAAAATGTCCCTACAGGGCGAAAGGAGTTCACTGTCATGATTGATTTTTCTTCATTTCTCGTGCTTGATGGCGGAATGGGTACACTGTTACAAGAAAAAGGGCTTTCCCTTGGGGGGGTGCCGGAAGTCTGGAATCTCGAAAAGTCCGATATTATCACCGAAATTCACCGGAATTATGTCAAGGCTGGTTCTGATGTGGTCTATACGAATACTTTCGGTTGTAATCGCCTGAAAATGGCTAGGACAGGGCATTCTGTGCAAGAATTAGTACAATCTGCTGTGCAAAATGCCAGAAATTCCGGCGCAAAATATGTGGCTCTGGATATAGGCCCAATCGGGCAGATGCTCGAACCTACTGGAACATTGAGTTTTGAAGAAGCTTTTGACATTTTCCGTGAACAGATTGAAGCCGGAATTGATACAGATTTGATTGTATTCGAAACTATGAGCGACTTGTTAGAGGTTCGGGCTGGTGTTCTCGCTGCAAAGGAATTCGGAAACGGAAAGCCTATTTTCGTTACTATGAGTTTTGAGGAGAATGGACGGACTTTTACAGGGTGCGAAATTCCAGCTATGGCTCTCACTTTGGAAGGGCTTGGAGTGGATGCCATTGGAGTGAATTGCTCTTTAGGCCCTGAAGAACTTGTTCCAATCGTGAAAATGCTCTGTGAATGGACAACCCTCCCTGTTATTGTCAAGCCCAATGCCGGACTTCCTGACCCTGTGACAAATACCTATAATTTCACTGCGGAAAAGTTCGGCGAATGTATGAAACCATTTGTGAAAATGGGGGCTGTCATTTTCGGCGGATGCTGTGGGACAACTCCGGAACATATTCAGAAATTGACAGAAACACTTTCCCAATTGTCACCCATTGAAAGAAAGCCTGTCATTCCGTCTGCGGTCTGCACTGCCAATCATACTGTGATTATCAATCAGCCTAGAATCATTGGCGAACGTATCAACCCGACTGGAAAAAAGCGTTTCAAGCAAGCCCTCAAAGAACATGATACGGATTATATCATGAATCAGGCTATTCAGCAAATTGATGCTGGTGCTGATATTCTTGACGTGAATGTTGGTCTTCCTGAAATTGATGAAGTCGAAATGATGCAGTCCGCTGTCAAGGCAATTCAAAGTATCACGGATACCCCTTTACAGCTTGATACTACTGACCCGATAGCCCTTGAAGCTGGATTGAGAATCTATAACGGGAAACCCATTGTCAACTCTGTCAACGGTGAAGAAAAATCCCTTGCTACGGTGTTACCCCTCGTGAAAAAATACGGTGCTTCCGTGGTTGGGCTGACTTTGGATGAAAACGGCATTCCTAAAACGGCGGACGGACGTTTTGCAATTGCGGAACGGATTTTAAATCGTGCGCTTGCTCTTGGTATCCGCAGAGAAGACGTTTATATTGACTGCCTGACTTTGACTGCATCCGCTGAACAAGAGGGAGTTATGGAAACCCTTAGAGCTGTTACTAGAGTCAAGCAGGAATTGGGACTGCATACGGTTTTGGGTGTGTCCAATATTTCCTTTGGTCTGCCAAATCGTGAACTTGTTACCAGAAATTTCCTGACAATGGCTTTGTATGCTGGGCTGGATTTGCCTATCATCAATCCCAATACAGAAAGCATGGTTTCTTCTGTACGAACATATAAATTATTAGCGAACATTGATAAAAATGCAGTTGACTTTATCAATCACTATGGAAATGATACGGCATCAGCTCCCAAACCAGCACCCACTTCAAATAACAATATGTCCCTTGAATCGGCGATTTCTGCCGGCTTGAAATCAGAAGCTTCCACGATTACTAAACAGCTCCTTGCAACCACTGACCCCATGGAAATTGTCAATACACAACTCATTCCGGCATTGGATAAGGCTGGTTCGGATTTCGAGAAAGGGAAAATTTTCCTCCCTCAGTTGATTTCTTCCGCTTCTGCGGCACAGGGGGCATTTGAATCCATCAAGACTTATTTGTCTGAACACAGCACTGAAACTGTCAACCGTGGTACAATTGTTTTGGCGACTGTCAAGGGTGATATTCACGACATTGGGAAAAATATTGTCAAGGTGCTTTTGGAGAATTACGGCTATCAGGTCATTGATTTAGGGAAAGACGTTCCCCTTGAAACGGTTGCAGAAGCAACAGAAAGATATCATGCTCCATTGGTGGGATTGTCTGCACTCATGACAACCACATTGCCCTCTATGGAAGGTACTATCAAGCTTTTGAATGAGCGTTGCCCTTGGTGTCAGACTGTTGTCGGGGGAGCTGTCCTCACGGCGGATTATGCCGAAAAAATCGGGGCGGATTACTATGCTAATGATGCCAAAGAAACAGTTGACATTGCGAAAAAAGTTTTTGGGAATTGATGAGATAAATCGGGATTTAGAGGAGAAAAAATCTTATGATATTAGAGATTGAACATTATAGGCATGATACACGCTTGATTGGAAAAACACAGGATATTTCAGAATTGAAAAGGCAACTAATGGAAACCGAAACTCTATATGATAAAGAAACTGACAATTTTACTCAGCTTTTTTGCAGAATGTTTCATTGGAGTGTAACAGATACTGACGAACTTCCTGATTATGTTTATGATAGAGATACTAAATGCCTTTATAAGCCTGAATTCTAATTTAGAAATATTGATTTAAGATACAGGGGATGTATTGTTATTGAAAAAATTATAAGAAGGGAGAAACATCATGAATGTACTGGATTGGGCTATTTCGTTCGGGGTTACTTTTGGTCTGACGTTTGCAGTTGCAAATTTTCTGCTTTCCAAAAAGAAAAAATAATTTTTGAATTATTATAAAAATAGAAAATAAAATTATTGATTTGTGTTTAAGGGAGGATATTATGAACAATAAGTGTCTTATTGGCAGACATACGGGTGAATTGATTCCATGATGAAAAAGAGACGTATTGCATTTGGTAGAATTTTTCTGTTTATCATTTTGCCAATTTGTATGTCGATTTTGATTTTTAATCTCATACATATTGCAAAAGTATACAATGGTGATATTCCCCCTGAAATGCCTGATTTCAATGAATATCCGGTGAAAGGTGTGGATGTTTCACGTTATCAGGGGAATATTGACTGGCATGTCCTCTCTGAACAAGATGTCACTTTCGCATTTATCAAGGCTACAGAGGGAAGCACTTATCAAGACCCTTGTTTCACCTATAATTGGAGGGAATCTCAAAATAATGGTGTATATGTCGGGGCTTATCACTTTTTTAGCTATGAAAGCAGTGGAGCAACACAGGCACAAAATTTCATTGAAACTGTCGGAAAGCTTGACGGAAATTTACCGCCTGTTGTTGACCTTGAATTTTATGGGGAATATGTCTCTGAACCTCTCTCAAAAGAAAAAACTCGTGCTATCCTTGATGAACTTCTAAAGGAATTGGAAGAATATTATGGAGTGAAGCCCATTATTTATACCACTATCAAGGCATATTATCATTATATTTTGGGCGGTGGATATGGGAAATATCCCCTCTGGATGCGTGACACTTACCGGAAACCCCTTGTCAATTGGGAATTTTGGCAATACTCTGACCAAGGTATTTTAGATGGCTATGACGGTGTACAGACTGACCAACAAGAAAGATATATTGACTTAAATGTGTATCGTGGAGATTTCGAAACGTTTTTGAAAAAATATCAACTTTCCCCGAAGGAGGAAGATATGCAATGAAACCATTTTTATTAAAACCAACTTGTAAAAATTATCTCTGGGGCGGTCAAAAGCTCCGAAATTATGGGAAAATTTCGGATTCTGACAACATCGCCGAAAGCTGGGAGCTTTCCTGCCATCCAGACGGCGAAAGCGTGATTGCTTCTGGAAGATTCAAGGGAATGACTCTTTCTCAATTTTTGGAAGAAAATCCCGATTCCCTTTACTTACACCGAGAAGAAAATTATTTTCCGGTACTTGTCAAATTTATTGATGCTTGTGGAAAGCTTTCCATTCAAGTACACCCTGATAATGCTTATGCTCAAATTCATGAAAATGATGCCGGAAAAATGGAAGTCTGGTATGTGGTGGAAGCTGAACCCCATGCAAGTATTATTTATGGATTTCAGGAGCAAATGAACCCTGAAAAACTCCGTTCCGCTGTTGCAGATGGTACGCTTCCAAATTATGTCAAGACTATTCCAGTTAAAAAGGGAGATATTATTTTTATCCCTGCCGGAACATTGCACTCTATCAATGAAGGCGTGATGGTGGTGGAAATTCAACAGAATTCTAATACTACCTACAGGATTTACGACTATCAACGCAAAGATAACAACGGCAATCTCCGCCCACTTCACCTTGAAAAGGCGATTGACGTTCTGAATTTTGAGCCGTGCGAAATTCCGGAAGTTTCCAATTCTAATCATATTGAAGGATGGGTTTCCACGACACTTGCTAATACGGAATATTTTCTGGCAACACTCTGGAAAGCTGATGATGAAAACAGTGTTTTCTGTTTCGGTGGTTATCAGGGATTTGGAGATATTGACTGCTTCAGTCATATTCTTGTCTTGGAAGGGGAAGGAATTGTTACATTGTATGACGGTGAAACAATTCCACTGAAAAAAGGCGACAGCTTCTTTATTCCTGCGGATTCTATGCAGGGGGAAATTACCGGAAAATTGACTTTCATCTGTACGGATAATTATAACCCTGATGATGAATTTGAGTTTGAGGCAGATTTCGATTTTTAATAATGTTATCAACCGCTGAAAAGCGGGAAAAATAGGAGGATTTTTATTATGAAGTATTACATTGGTATTGACCTCGGCGGTACAAATATTGTGGCTGCTGTGGTGGATGAAGCGTACAACATCATTACCAAGGCAAGCACCAAAACAAACCGCCCCCGTCCGGCTGAGGCTATCGCTGATGATATGGCGGCTATGGCTATCAAGGCTGTGGAAGATGCAGGACTGACCATGGAGCAAATTGAGTGGGTCGGGGTTGGTACTCCCGGAATCGCCAACAGTCAGACGGGAATTATCGAATTCTCTAATAACCTCGGTTTCGAAAATACCCCCATGGCTGACCTCATCCGCAAGCACATTGACAAGCCTGTCTATATCGAAAATGATGCCAATGCGGCGGCTTATGGTGAATATGTGGCTGGTGCGGCTAAGGGGGCGAAAAATGCCGTTTGCATTACCCTCGGCACTGGTGTTGGCGGTGGTATCATCATTGACGGAAAAATTTATTCCGGTTCAAATTTCGGCGGTGCGGAAATCGGTCATACTGTCATTAACATGGATGGTCCACAGTGTTCTTGTGGTAGACGTGGCTGTTTCGAGGTTTATTCCTCTGCAACTGGGTTAATCCGCATGACCAAAGAAAAAATGGAACAAGTACCAGACAGCAAACTGCATGATATTACCGCTGAACGCAATGGAAAAGTTTCCGCTCGTACTGCATTTGATGCAATGCGTCAGGGTGATAAGGCTGGTCAGGAAGTTGTGGATGATTATATCAAGGCTTTGGCAGCTGGTATTACCAATACTATCAATATTTTCCAACCAGATGTACTTTGTGTTGGTGGTGGTGTCTGCAATGAAGGCGACCCCCTTCTGCTCCCTATGAAGGAACTGGTCAAGAAAGAAGTCTATACTCGTAATTCCCCCAAAAATACCGAAATCGTCATTGCAAAGCTCGGAAATGATGCTGGTTTGATTGGTGCGGCGTTCCTTGGTGCGGCAGTTAAGTAATCAATTTTTATCAATTTCAACAGCAAAAGGACAGCAGTTTTCACAAAAAAATTGCTGTCCTTTGAGTTTTCAACTTTTCAACAGTTGAAATGTTGAAAACTCATTTTTGATTTAAAGTGATGCGACATCTGCATAATTCATTTGTGGATGCAGGGCTAAATTGATACCACATGCCAATAAATGCGCTGATTGTGAAATGAGCCTGTCCACGTCTCTGGGTGTTACCATCATGTCGGAAATTTCCGAAAAATCCTCTTCTCCGGTCAAATCCTCTGCGATTTTCCGCATTCCAATGACTGTGGGAACTCCTACGGCGATTACTGGTATTCCCATAGAATCGGCATTTAATGCCGTCCGGCGGTTATTCACGCCACTTCCGGGGGAAATGCCTGTATCAGAAATTTGAATGGTTTTCCCTAAACGTTCCAATGATGAACAGGCTAATGCATCTACTGCTATGACTGCTGATGGTTGTATTTTTTCCACAATGGCGGATAATAATTCCGCTGATTCCATGCCTGTCTGACCTAATACCCCTCCCGAAATTACCGCTACTGACCGGAGTGATTTCAAAAATTCCTCGTCTTCTTTTTCCAGCTCCCTTTGTAAATGTCGAGTTGCTAATACTTTTGATGCTGTTTTCACTCCTAATGCATCAGGGGTGATTTCGGCATTGCCTAAACCAGCTACCAAAATTCCGCCATATTCAGGTAATAATTGTCGTAATTCCTCGGCGAATTCTTCTGCCATTGGTTCGTAATCGTCGGAAAACCTCGAAAGGGATTCGCCTTCTAATGTGATATACCGCCCTTTGCCTTTGTTCAGGGGTTTTCCGCTTTCATCATCTTCAATTTTGATTTCGGTAATGCAGAAATATTTTCCTCGCTTTTGCTGGGTAATACCGGAACGGACTTGAACGGAATTCAAGCTTTCAAGGGCTAAATCTGTACGGTATTGCATGAATATACTCCTTTCTTCACTTGACATTTGTTCTATTTTGTGCTATAATGTTAGAAATATTACTCAGAAAGGTGATTTTTTTTATGAAAATTAAGCGTTTTTCGGCTTTTATTCTGTCATTGGGGTTATTTTGTTCTGTTCCTGTGACTGTCCATGCTGAAACTCCTACTGAACAAGTTTATTATGATTTCCAATATCTGGAATATTCTGACCATATCGAAATTACTGGTCTTTCATCAGATAACCCCGAAACTTATGCTTTCCAGTCTATCATTGTTCCGGCTGAAATCGGGGATTTACCTGTCACAGTGATTGGAAATCATGCTTTCTCTGATGAGAAAATTTCCAAAATCCAACTACCAGAGGGAATTCAGACCATTGAGGCGAATGCCTTTGAAGGATGTCTGTATTTGGAAAAGGTCAATATTCCCAATACTGTCACTGGAATTGGTGACTATTGTTTCCAATATTGCCGGAGTCTGGAAAACATCTGTATTCCCGATTCTGTTCATACAATTGGAGTCAGTCTCTTCCATGGCTGTCTGAAACTTGAAACTATCGAACTTTCCAACCAAATGACCGCCCTCCCTTTCAATATCTTTTCATTTACCAATGTCAAAACGATTACCATTCCTGAACAAATTGAAAGTGTTGATTATTTTTCGCTTGGTTGGTGCGAGAATCTGAAATCTGTCACATTCCTGAATCCTGATTGTAAAATTACTGATGACGGCAGTGTGATTTTTAATTCCGCTTATGCTGAAAAATTTGAATTCGGCGGTGTTATCTACGGTTATCCCAATTCTACGGCGCAGGCTTATGCGGAAAAATATGGCTATACCTTCCATTCGATTGGTTCTACCTTCCTTTTTAACATTGCCGGAGATATTAGCGGTGATGGTAAACTTTCCATTGTGGATGTGATTCAGCTCAAAAAAGGCTTGCTTTCCAGAGATGCGCTCCCTAAAAATGGCGATATGAACGGCGATAATGTCGTCAATGTTGTTGACCTTGCATTATTGAAGCAGGCACTCTTAAACCAAAATTAAGTTATCCAAATTTTTCCAGCATAATCCGAACGATACGGCACATAATAGCCTTGTGAGTTTGCTTTGAATCTGCTCACAGAAAAGAGGGTAAACAATGAACCGTATCTGGGATAAAATTTTTCTGACACTGCTCATTATTGGCGGACTTAACTGGGGTTTGGTTGGTCTGTTTGAATTTGATTTAGTAGCTTGGATGCTGGGCGGAGCGACTTCTGTACTGAGCCGGATTGTGTATGTGCTTGTGGGCATTTCTGCAATCTGGTGCAGTACCCTGCTTTTCCGTCTTGCCAACAATGAACAACACGAGGGAATGCATTCCTTCGGATAAGAAAAAATACTCCGCCTTGTGAGATAGGCGGAGTTGATTTTTTATGCGTGAAAGCTTATGCATTCAAAAGCTTTGCGAGCTGAGACTTCTTTCTTGCGGCATTGTTCTTATGAAGCAGATTATGCGCACAAGCTTGGTCAACACGCTTGATAGCAGTTCTAACAGCAACTTCCTTATCAGGAGCATTGTTAGCAACAGCGAGTTCAGCTTTCTTAATCATGGTCTTGAGATTAGACTTTCTAGCCTTATTTGCAGCAGCCTTGGTTCTGTTTACCTTGACTCTCTTCTTCGCAGATTTGATATTTGGCATCCGTTTGCACCTCCTTTTTGAAAATGTTCCGGCATCAAACAAAACGAAACCAGCGAGACACGTTGCTGACTTCTGACGGTACGACCGCCCAATGTATCATATGCCGTTACGATACCCATGTTTTATTATATCATCTTTTTCAGGAAAATGCAAGCGATTTTTCAACGAATTTTTCACTAAAAATTTTCCACTTTTTTGACATATCTTACAATTGTATCGTTGTTTTTTTGAACTTCACCTGTCAACAGAAAAATATATTGATTTCTCATTAAAATTATGGTATAATCAAAATATGGGAGGTTTTACTATGAAAGAAGATTTTAAAAAGAAACTGCTTACACAAACAGCCGGTACAGCGGAATGGGTTGTCTTTGCAGTCTGGGTGATACTGGTCTGTGTGATTCGACATTTCCATGAACCTTGGTTTGATGAAACGCAAGCTTGGCAAATTGCCAAATTTGCTTCTATCAAAGAAATTCTTACAGAGGTTTGTCATTATGAAGGACATCCGCCATTATGGTATTTTGTTTTAATGCCCTTTGCAAGAATGGGATTACCACATAAAATTACTATTTTTGCGATTACAATGGTATTCAATTGTATTTCTATGTATCTGTTATTATTTCGTTCGCCATTTCCACGATGGCTGAAATGTTATATCCCATTTACATTTTTTATTTTTTACCTGCAAAGCGTTCATACAAGACCTTATTGCATGATGGGACTCGCAATCTTTCTGGCTGGAATGTTTTACAAAGAACGAAATCAAAAAACAGCACGATATGTTCTTTCATTGATATTTCTCTGCTTTACCAGTGCTTATGGTGTTGTGATTGCTGGAGGGCTTTGCATTGTGTGGACAGGGGAGATTCTCAGAGAATACTACCAGTCAAAACAATATCGTGACATTTTGAAAGATAAGCGTTTCTGGTGGCTGTGGGTAATTTTAATTTGTGCGTTGCTTTTGTATGTATGTTGTTTCCCTGCGAAAGATGTTTTTCTTGGGACATTTTCCAGTGAAAATTTTATCAATCGTGTTCACTACTTCCCATTGTTTATTTTTGATTCTACCTTTGGTACAGTTATGGTGGAAAGTGCTGGTTTGAATTTCAAGAGTATGATTATTTTAGGTTGTGTGGTAGGAATTTTGATGTGGGTGATGTTCATTCCACTTTTGCGCCAGAACAAAAAATTATTGGTGACAATGATTCCTTATCTGATGAGTACTACTTTCTCAGTGTTTGTATATTTTGAACTGCATAATTTAGGCATTTTCACGTTGTTTTTCATTTTTGTTTTGTGGATACTTTTTGATGATGATATGGAAATTCCTAACATTTATGGAGACTTACTGCAAAAAATCAACTCTTCTTTCATCAAAAAAATGGGAAAAACAATCATCACCATTGTATTTTGTATGCCGTTGCTATATACCGCTGTCAGCTCCTATCTGGAAATTGTACATCCTTATGGACCTCAGGAAATTTTAGATTTTATCAAAGAAAATCATATTGAAAATCGAAAGATTCTTGTCAATTGGAAGTGGGAGAGTGATAATCCTATGCCTTGGGATGAAACTTTACCTATCAAAGACAAGATGAACATTACCCTTAATCAGCCGTTATATATGGCACCAATGGTATCAATTAAAGCCCTTGGCAATAATGATAATTTTTATCCCTATTATAACACTTGTGAAAATCAGGAACAATGGCAAGTTTGGAAATATACCACTGATGAGGAAAATGCTAAAATATTCGAACAATGGCAAAAAATTGGATTGCCTGATTTGATTATTGGCACTTGCCCGATTGAACACGTATTTTCAGAAGAACAATTGGAAGGTGTCACTTATTATTGGATTGGCGATTACAATTATGGAAAAATATGGAAATTCAGTTATGCTGAAGGTTGGGAACATATTTATATCCGTTCTGATTTGCTTGAAGAGTATCCACAATTTGAAATTCAAAAGTATGGTACAATTTTGACTGAACCTATCCAATCATGATAAAGAATGAAACAAATTTCTGAATTTGATTGACTTTTTACACGAAAAAAGTTATAATCAATATAGAAAAATGAAATGGGAGGTTATTGCTTATGCAAGAACGAAAACAGGAAATTCAGAATTCTTATCGTGATTTGGGTGGAAATTTTTCCTCATTTTATGATGGGCTTGTTACTTATTCCACTCCACTCGGAAAAGTGGCGAATGCTATCATGTGGGGATTTGATGAAGAAAGTACAGCAAGATGGATGGAGTGCGCTATGTCTGGCATTCCTGAAAATTTTTCGGGGAAATTGCTGGAAATTCCTGTCGGAACTGGTGTTCTGACAATGCCCTTATATCAAAGTATCCCTCAGGCTGATATTACTTGTATGGATTATTCCGCTGAAATGATGCGTAATGCCCGCTACCGTGCGGAAGCTATGGCAATTCCCAATATCCATTTTTTACAGGGAGATGTGGGGAATCTGCCCTTTCCAGATGAAACTTTTGATATTGTGATGTCACTCAATGGCTTTCATGCTTTCCCTGACAAGGAAAAAGCATACCATGAAACTTTCCGTGTCCTCAAAAAAGGCGGTATCTTCTGCGGATGTTTCTATATTCAGGGACAAATGAAACGGACTGACTTCGCTGTCAAAAACATCTTAGTCCCCAATCGTTCCTTTACTCCTCCATTCGAGACAAGGGAATCTTTGCGTGAACGTCTCAACCGGATGTATCGCCGTGTCAAAATGGGGAATGTTCAGGCGGAAGGTGTTTTCTGCTGTCAGAAATAGTGAAAAAATTTTGTAAAAATTTCAGATAATTTTAAGGTTTACCGCTTATAATAATAATGGATTTAAGAAATCCCCCAATTCCCCCATTATTATCATCTGGTCTCTTTTTGAAAACGGTACTCTATCAAGTGCCGTTATTTTTTTTGAAAGGATTTTTATTTATGGAAAAAGAACTGATTGACCGTATTAACCAATTGGCACGCAAATCAAAGGCGGAAGGCTTGACAGAAGAGGAAAAAGCCGAACAGAAAAAACTCCGTGACCAATATCGCTTTGAATTCCGCCAAAGTTTACAGGTTCAGCTTGACAATACCTATATTATGGATGAAAACGGCAATAAACGTAAATTGGGAAAATAATGCTTGACATTCGGGATATTGTGTGCTATAATGTTCTTATGTGTTCCAATATTGCAAAAGAGAAGGAGTGTATCAGATGGAACTTTATGAGATTATCTGTGGTGCGGCTGTATTGCTGATTTCCATTCTTGTGATTATTCTCTGCTTGATGCAGGATAACAAAAGTCAGGATAATATGACTTCTGCGCTGGGCGGTGGATTCAATGAGTCTTTCTATGGACAGAATGAAGGCAACACCAGAGAAGCAGCCCTTGCAAAGCTGACCAGAATTTTGGGAATTATTGCGTTTGTTCTCATTCTTTGCATGAATGTTGTAATTCCTTATGTGATGACGTTCTTTGATTCAGCTTCCTAAACTGCTGAAAATATCATCTAAGATGCTCCGGAGTTTGTCACTTCGGGGCTTTTTTACCCAAAAAAGGAGGTTTTTTAATGGCTCGACACAATCGAAAACATGAACTGCGAAAACACCGACATGAATATCAACCTAAAATTTCTGCTCGCCCTGTCAATCCGAAATTACAGGAAGAGTATACCCGAAAAATTCAAATTTTCCTCAAAACTGCCAATATGAACCGCATGAGAAAAACTGACCTTGCGAATCACTGCCGTTGGAAACGTTCGCCCTCTGCGTTCAATGCTGCCTTGGAACAGCTGGTTCATGAGGGAATTATCCGTAAAGAACGAAATTTTTACTACCTCTGCAAAGACAGCTTTCAGGCGGAAACCGTGCGCATTCATTCCACTTTTGGCTTCATTCGTGACGAACAGGGAACAGAATATTTTGTTGCTGGAAAGTACCTGCTTGGTAGCCTTGTGGGGGATAAGGTCATTGCAAGAAGCATTGAACCCCATGGAGACGGTACAAAAGAGGCGGAAATTTTGAGCATCGCTGAGGAGTCCCCAGAAACTAAACTTTCAGGGAAAATTGTCCTCTCGGAAGATGGGGAATTTTTGCGTTTTCTCCCTGATACAATGGGTTTCCCTATGCATATCAGCTACAAGGATAGTGTCCGCTATGGATTGGATGATAAAGTCATTTGTACGGTCGTTTCCCGTGGCGAACGGCACAGAGACCATATTGTGAAAGTCTTGGTAAATTTCGGAAGTACCGAAAGTGCGGAAAATTGCATGAATGCCAAAATCATGGCGCAAAATATCCCTGTTGAATTTCCGGCGGAAGTTCTCAAAGAAGCCGAAAAATTACAGGAAGATGGAATTACCTCTTTTGACCTTGAAAACCGTCTCGATTTGCGGAATGAAATCATTTTCACCATTGACGGCGCACATTCCAAAGATTTGGATGATGCGGTTTCTGTGCAGAAAAAAGAGGACGGCGGTTATGTGTTAGGCGTACACATTGCAGACGTTTCCCATTATGTCCGGAATGGTACTCCCCTTGATGCAGAAGCCTTTGAACGTGGTACAAGTATTTACTATGCGGATAAAGTCATTCCCATGCTCCCGAAAGCCCTTTCTAATGGCATTTGTTCCCTCAATCCTAATGAAGACCGCCTCACAATTTCCTGTATCATGCAGATTTCTCCCGAAGGCGATTTATTGGAGGGGAAATTTTACAAGTCTGTCATTTGTTCCAAAGTTCGGGGAGTTTATGACGAATGTAACCAAATTCTGGATGGTTCAGCTCCTCCGGAAATTCTGGAAAAATATGCTCCTGTGATTGAGATGCTTCATTTGCTGGATGAGCTTTCCGGAAAGTTGGAACACCTGCGAAAATTGAGAGGTGCGCCCGAACTCGAAAGTACAGAATCTGCCTTGATTCTGGATGAAAATGGTATTTGCGTAGGGCTTGCACCGATTGAACGTGGTCGTTCAGAATGTATCATTGAATGTTGTATGCTTTCAGCGAATGAATGCTCTGCAAGGCTGGCAAGAGAAAAGCAGTTTCCGCTTGTGCATCGTGTGCATGAAAATCCCTCTCCTGAACGAATTGAAACATTGAAAAATATGCTCCTGCGCTTAGGAGCTGAACCGCCAAAATTTTCCGAAATTCAGCCGAAAGACATTCAAAAGCTCCTTGATGATTGCAGAAATGAAACATGGTTTCCGGTGGTCAATTCGCTTACTTTGCGTTCCATGGCAAAGGCGAAATATTCCCATGAACCTTTGGGTCATTTCGGACTTGCACTCAAAGATTATGCACATTTTACGTCACCGATTCGCCGTTATCCGGATTTAGCGGTACACAGAATTATTTCTGACTTTCTGGCTGGTGCAAGTTCTGAATGGTTGCAGAAACGCTATGCAAAATTCGCTGAAAATGCCGGATTGCATTCCTCTGATACGGAATTGAGGGCGGTACAATTGGAACGTGATGCAGATGCTTGCTATTCAGCGGAATATATGCAGTCTCATATTGGTGAGGTCTTCCATGGTGTGATTACCAGCGTAACAGAATATGGATTATATGTCACACTTGAAAATCGTGCTGAGGGGTTGCTCCATATCAATGACTTACCAGAAGGAGCATATGAGATTGAAGAAGGTTGGTATATCAAGGATTCTTTGACAGGGAAAGAGTTGAAACTTGGGAATTTGCTGGATGTTCTGTGCGCCCGTGCAGATGTGAATTCCGGTCATATCGATTTCGTTTTAGCAGAAGAAACGTAAATTCAAAAAAGCGACTGATTTCATTCATCAGCCGCTTTTTGTTTTATTATTGTTCAGGTGAAACTTCAAACAAACCTGCATTGTTATTATTTGCTTCTGCATTGTCATTGCTGGGAGTATCGCCAGTGTTACTGTCATTGTTTCCGGCATTTTCATCAACAGCAGGTTCTTCGGGATTCTCGGCTTCACTGCTGCTATCATCTGCTGGCGCAGCAGGTGTATCGGGAACAGGTTGTGTCTCGACAACTACCTGACGATTGGCAGGGGTTTGCGCTGGCTGTGGAACATAGGTATTATTATTCTGTACTGATGAATCTAAGGGTAATGGATTATCCGCATAATAAATCATCAATGTTTCTCCACCAGTGAGGTCAAACATTTCACCAGGGGCTTTGCTTAACCCTGTGACATAGCCATTTTCAACATCATAATTCACAACGGTAGACGTGTTATAATTCGTCAAGCCGATTCCTTCCAGTTCAGCTTCATAAGCTGCAAGCGACTTTCCTTCAAATGGTGGTAACTGTACTTTGGAAGGTCCTTTACTTACGACAACTGGAATGATTGAACCACTCTTGAAAGATTCTCCCGCAGCAACTCCCTGTGAAATAATCAATCCGCTCTTGTAACGGTCACTATATTCATAGGTAGGCTCAAAGTGTATCCATCCATCTGCTTCAAACTGCTGTTTTACTTGGTCGAAATTCTTTGCAATCAAATTCGGCATCTGGCTATCTGCCAAATTTTGCTGAACGGTCTCTTTTTCGGTGACAAGTTCTGTCACAATATTATCTGTTGTTTCTGCATAATACATGGTGATGTCAGTCGGTTGGGTTGAATCTGCTGAACTCATGTCAATCAAATTCATAATAATGATTGCAATGACCAAAAGTACACATATCAGCAATACCGTGATAATAATTGGCACTTTGATTCTGTCAATGACATTTTCATGATTATCTGCAATATAATCCTCTTTATCATAACGAACAGTTTCCGGAGCAGGCTTTTTTTGCTTTGGCTTTTGCGGATTTTGTTGTTTTTGGGGCTGTTTCGGCTGTTGTTTGGCTTGTGGCTTTTGTGGATGAGGCTGGTGGACAGGCTGCACCGGCTTGGGTGGTGGGACAGTCTGAGAAATGGGGATAGATTCTGTCTGCTCTTGCTCAAAAAGCCTTGTAACAAGCTCTGTAATGGTTCTGATACGCTTTTCATAGGAAAGGCTTAACCCTTCCATGATAACCATAGAAACGTGTTCCGGAACATTGGTATTCGTTTCATGCGGCGGACAGAGGTTATCTGACTTCATTCGACTGGGTGCATCGGTAGGCTTACAACCAGTCAGGATTCTGTATAATACGGCTGAAATTCCATAAACATCCGTCCAAGTCCCTTGACGCATATTCGGGAAATATTGCTCCGGTGCTGCATATCCATGAAACATTTCACAGGGTAATTCCGTATCCTCTGTACGAACTGCCGGAATACTGAACCCACACAGACGGAGTTCCCCTCGTTCTGTAACATAAATTGTTTCTGGGCTGATTGCACGGTGAACAATGTTTTGATTGTGAATCAAGCTCAAACTGGTGAAGAAAGGCGGAAACAATTCTGAAACTTGCTTCCATGTCAATTCTCCTGCATTTTCATTGAGATAATCAATCAGCTTGATGCCCTCCAAATATTCATAGACGGCATAGGTGGTATTATTTGCCTCAAATAAATCCAATGTCGGATTGATATGGCTAATTGTTCGCATATGTGCAAGATTCTTATTGAGTTCCTTGAATTCTTCCATCAATGCTTTGTACTGCACAACGTGTTCAGGATTCACACTGATGGTAGCCCTTCCCTGCACACGCCTGCAAAGTCCCTGTGGCATATACTCACGAATGAGTACTTTACTGCTCAATGACTGGTTATATCCGATATAAGTCGCACCTTCACTGTTATGACCAATTTTGATACCGACAGCGTAACGGTCAACAAGTACTGTACCTGGGGCGATATAATCAGGGTCATACGGAGTATTGTCTGCATAGCCACAATTCGGGCAAACTTTATGATAATCTAATTTCATTTCCATGCAGCCATAACATAGTCTCCGTTCTCCCATTGGCACTCTCTCCTTTCTGGTATGTATCTCTATCAACTGACAAAAGGGCATAAACACCCCTTGTTCAGAAGTACCCTATATTATTTTACCAGTTTCTGCGGAGAATGTCAACTATATTTCTGGTTTGAAATGAAATTCCTCTGAAAATTGTATTTATTTTGTAACATTCTTTCATTTTTCTTTAATTTTATGCTAAATATTGACAAAAATCAGCCCCCAAAAAGGGGCTGATTCCTCAGGACAATTCTGTTAAACCAACAAGGGACTGTCAAATCATATCAGGGACTTCCTTATCAGAAGATATTGTGGTCAAATACCCAGACAATAAAGCCATCAATTGCAAATTCTTCCTTTTTCTCTGAAACAAGACGATTATTGGAATTTACCATCGTGTCACGCTCTCCGGCATCCATCAAAAGGAAATATCTGTCAACGCCTTCCTGCTTATCATACCAGCTGTTGCAGCCTTGATAGGTGTACTTCCAAATATTATTTTCATCAATATTGACACTGCGCACCTTGACAGCAGAATCTGAAACAACTGTGACACCGTTCGCCCTCCAGAATGTCGCATAACCATAGGTTAAACCATGCTCTTCCAAGCCTTCTGCAAGGGTGTATAAAATATTGTCTTCGGTATTGTCCGCCGGCATTTTTATGATGGTACTGGCTGTAATACAGCATACCAACATGAGCGGAATCGACATCAGAGAGATGACCCTTCTCATGGGAATCTGTGAAACTGCCCACTTCAAAAAGGCTACTGAAACTACAGCAGACATGGCTACAATTGGTGAAAGTCTCCAATTGGCATTGGAAAGTTTTCCCATGATATAGCCCATCATAATGAGCATTGTCATAAACATATGAGTCAGGATTAAAATTCTGAATTTGCGGTCATTGATTTTGCTATAGCAACATAATGACAGGATTGGCAGTATTAAAATAATCACTCCTGTCATGACAATCAAAATCCCCTTGACACTATCCACACTCATCAGCTTATCCCCATCACGGACAGTATTTCCTAATAAAGTGAACCATGCACGGGGGAAGGTGTTCAGGTTATCCACCCAAATGTTGATGTCAGAATAATTCGAGAATGCGCCTTCATACCCTGCTACAATGTCTTTGGCTAGTACCTTTGTAATCAAAAATCCTGCTACCATTCCTGCACCCATAATGGCAAATAAAACCAATGCCTGTAAATTGACCTTTGAAATCGGTTTGGTATGATTATCAAGCCATCTTTCACAAAATAGTCCGCCCATGACAGGCAATGCAAAAATGGTAATAGAAATAATCTGATTCATGCAAGTCAATATAAACCATACACAAAGTAATACAACATATACAATCATCTTTGTGTTGGCTTTTTTCAGAACTTCCGCACTGGGGGAATTTTCTCTTCTCTTCAAGGTGTCCAGTATCATGAATAACAGTGCCAAACCGACAAAAATAAAGAGCGTTCCTAAACTATAATAAATCGTATGTCCCCAAAAAATTTCTCTCAATTTCTCACTGCCGGAACAAATCATCAGCTCCGTGAAGACGGCAATGGATACCCACCCCCAACTCCAATCCATTTTTCTCAGCATCCATATCAATGAAGCTGTGAACAAAATGAAAAATATCAGCATCCCAATCACATGGGTTTTCATTGTCACCCCAAAAATGGGAATCAATGCTTGCATAATCAGGGACGTGCCAAAGGGAAGAATGCACGCATAGTTGAAATCGGTATTGAATAACTTTCCAGCATCATAAGAAGCTTGCGCCCACATCAAGGTATCTGTTGTATCTGAATGGAAATATCCCCTTGATGGGAGAATTGTATAATAGCCAATCAATACAACCGTGAATACCAATAGCGCAATCCAGCTATATTGTCTCAGGAAATCCCAAACCAATAGTGCTACCTCTTTGATGGTTCTGTCATGCAGGGGAACTTCTTCTGTTTTGGTGGTAGTAGCTGAATCTTCGGGGGATGATACCGCAGAAACCTTGCTTTCAGAATCTACCGAAGCAGTTTGGCTCTGCTCCGGTGGAATTTGTTTGTCCTGTTCTGGTGAAGTCAATGGTTCTGAACTCATTGTTCAGCACCTTCACTCTTTGCAGTTTCGTGGTATTCCTGCTCGGTGTTGACATTCCATACATTGGTCTTGTCAGTGCTTCCAGCAAGAATATTCTTGACAGCTTCAAAAGAAGTCGCCATGGAATGGTCCATGTTATTATAGCGGTGCTGTCCGTTTCTGCCAACACACCAGAGATTTCCGAACTTGTTCAGGTAGTCAACCAGAATATCAATATCTTCATAGGTATCGAAATAAGCCGGATATGCCTTCTTAACTCTCTCTCTGTGTCCGTCAAAAATACGAACGTCAGGAGCGATAACACCCATTTTCTTGAGTTCGTGAATACCAAAGTTAATCCACTGGTCTTCTGTCATATTCCAATATTTGTCACCCTCTGAACAGAAGTATTCCAGACCAATCCAAACTCTTTTATCAGCGTGCTTTACCATATAGGGAGACCAGTTGTTGAAAATCTGGATACGTCCCATCTTGATGCCGGTATCCTGCACATAAATCCAGCAATCCGGTACAATATCGCCCAATGTGCGAATGTCAGTCTCATTTTTCAAGGCTAACTTTTCCACCAGTAAGCCAACTGTCACAAAGTCACGATATGGCAAACCAGCGGCAATTTTTGCCTCAATTTCTGGTACGTCATTCATACCAGCTACTAAATCCTTGACAGGCATGGAAGAGAAGAAAATATCACCAGTGATTACTTGCTCTGTGCCGTCCTTTTCAATGGTAATGCTTTCAACGGTATCTGTGCCATTGGTGTTGATTTTGGTTACTTTCGCATTCATGACAATTGTACCGCCGAGCTTTTCGAATTCTTTTGCTGTGGTTTCCCAGAGCTGACCGGGGCCATATTTCGGATAATAGAATTCTTCAATCAGGGAAGTTTCTACCTTATCGCCCTTGATGCCTGTTACCTTGCCAAACATATCCTTGATAACTCCCATGATGGAAAGTCCCTTGACACGCTGTGCGCCCCAGTCTGCGGAAATGTCACGAGGATGACGCCCCCACAATTTCTCCGTATATCCCTCAAAGAACATGGAATACAACTTTCTGCCGAAACGGTTAATATAGAAGTTTTCAAGGGAATCTTCCGGCAATTTCGCAACAGTTGAACCCATATAGCTGAAACCAGCTTCTACTGTGGTGGCAAAGCCCATATTTTTGATGGTGTCCCACTTCAAAGAGACTGGATAATCAAAAAACTTCTTCTTGTAGTAGATACGAGAAACACGGTTTCTTACCAACATGACTCTATCCACCTTTTCAGGGTCGGGGCCATCTTCCGCAAGGCTCTTGACTCTGCCAAGCTGAATATCATCAAAAGAGGGTTCGCCCTGACGAGGCATCATTGCTTGCCACCAGTCCATTACTTCCTTATCCTTGGAGAAGAAACGGTGTCCGCCAATATCCATGCGGTTGCCATTGTGGTTGACAGTACGGGAAATACCACCAATTGCATTGCTTTCCTCATAGATGGTCACATTGTATTCTTCGGGAGCTTTTTTCAAAAGCTCAAATCCGGCAGTCAGTCCAGCAGGACCAGCACCAATAATTACGACATTCTTCATAGCCATTCTTTCCTTCCTTAATTCATAATTATCAATTTGGAACGTTGTTGCCGTTTTTCAGAAATACGGCAATATAGTTTCATTATACACTTTTTTAGGGGTGTTGTCAAGGGTATGTCAACAAAAATCACAAAAAATCTTTTTTTGAAAGAAACTTTTCTCTTACTATGACGGAAATATCCGTTGAAATTGCGCCGATTTCTAAAAAATCAGCATATTGCATAAAAATCATTCACTTTGATAAGGAATTTTATATTTTTCTGTAATAAATTGCAATAAGTCATCTTTTTCGTTGGGTATCTGTTCTTCAATAACGGCTGTCAATCCGGTGTGTAATGCCTCACCGATATTCTGTCCTGCAATGCCCAACTTCATGACATCATTTCCATTGATGGCTAAATCTTTCAAGGTACAGCATAAATGCTCATCAAGACATTTCTGCAAAAGGCGGTTTGCTTCCTGAATGCGGATTTCATCACCCTGTTCAGGTTCGCCTTTGAGCTTGGAAATATTGTCAGACTTTAAGACCTGCAAATATTGCCGGAAGGCTTCTTCTCCAATGATACCCAAAATTGTACGAACACGTGGGAGCGTTGCAGGGGTTTCACGATGGTAGTCAATCAAGGTGCATACCCTTTCACGGAGCTGATTATCACAACGGAGACGCTTTAAAATTTCATCCGCCATTTTTGCGCCTAATTGTGCATGACCTTTGAAATGTCCGCCCCTCTCATCTCTTGTGTAACAACATGGTTTTGCAATGTCATGCAATAACATTGTCAGGCGGAAGGTCAATTCAGGCGCGATATTTCCCACAGTCCTTGCAATATGTTCCCATACAGTGAAATCATGGTGTCTTGAATGCTGTTCAAATCCCACACAGGGCATAATTTCCGGAATCCAGACCGCTAAAATTTCCGGATACTGCAATAATACTTCTGTAATGTGTTCACCAGTCAACATTCCGCAAAGTTCCGTAAATACCCTTTCCACGGAAATTTTTTCCAGATTGGGGGCATATTCTCTCATGGCGGAATCTGTCAAAGGTTCGGGCTTTAATCCAAATTTCGAATAAAAGCGCATTCCTCGCATAATACGAAGGGCATCTTCTTCAAACCTTGCAGAGGGATTTCCCACGGCTCGGAGAATGCCATTTTTCAAATCGTCCTCACCATGAAACGGGTCAAATAATCCATTTTGGGGATGATAGGCAATTGCATTACAAGTGAAATCTCGTCTGGACATATCCTCTAAGGGTTCAGTGGTGAATGCAACGGAATCAGGGTGACGGCTGTCGGTATAATTGCCTTCCGTCCGAAATGTGGTAATTTCCGCAAATTCTCCCTGATATTTCACCCCGACTGTACCAAATGCACGACCATAAAAAGAACAATGCTCTTCCCCGAAAATGTTCATGATTTCGTCCGGAGTTGCTGATGTTGCAATGTCGTAGTCATGCGGTTTTATTTCTAATAAAAAATCCCTGACACATCCACCGACTAAAAAAGTCGTGAATCCGTGTTTTTCCAGTTCCGCTATCATAGCACATATGGGGGCTGGAAATGTAATCATAAAAACTCACCTCTCTATGTATTGATTTTTGTTATTATCGGTTCATCACCGGAAATCACGTCAATGACATGATTATTCGTGATAATCCCATAATGTTTCCATGGGTAAGGGTAAAGCGTACCATCAGAAAGTGTCTGACAATCTGTGAACATTTGCAGAGTATCCAATAATCTGGATTTTGTATATATTGTAAAGTGCGTTCCCTCTTTCACTTCATAGGGGTCAAGCGAACAATAGCTTTCATTCCGCATGAGATAGGTAATATAAGAGGGAAATACAATTTCATAAATTTGCGTTTCATCTGGTTCAATGGGAATGGATTTTTTCAGAATTTCGCCAACCTTTGCAGGGGAGTTTACAAGCTCATCTTCTGTGAGGGGTTCGCCAATTGTAGGTAAAGCGATTTTCAATGAAAGTTCATTGTCTGGATTGTCGTGTAATTCCAATAAAAAGGGGATTCCTTGATAATTTTTGGCATTGTCTTTCTTGAATTGAATCATGAAAAACCCTCCTCCATGTATAAATGTTTCTGCTTTTGCATAGGAATATGCAAAGGAGTGATGTACATTGAAATACGATTGGAAATGCTTATTAGTGCTGATACCTGTCATCATTTGCGCTGTCATTATTGCCATGGACAAGAACGAACCTGAACCGCTTCCCATTTCCGTACAAACGGAAACCGAACGGAAAAATTATCTGCTTTCCATGGGCTGGGAAGGAAAACAAATCGATTCACAAAAAGTTGTCATTCCCGAAATTCCAGATGAAAATTACCAGTTGTATTATTCGATGCAACAAGAACAACATTTACCACTTGCCAATTATATGGGAAATGAAGCCATTTGCTATACATATCAATTGGAAAATTCTGATTTATATGCAGAAATGCTCACCGTGGAAGGGGTTCTGGTTGGAGTGCAATATTATGACCCCTTACAAGGGATTACTTTGGATAAAGATGGAAAACCCTTCACCGGATAGGAAAACAGGCTGCTCAAAAAGCAGCCTGCTTTATTTATGTCATATCATTTGAAAGGGCGGAAAATATTACCAATTAAGGGCAGTTCTTTTGCTTTTCCCTGCAAGGCATTCACTAAAAGGAAAAGCCATGCTCCTAATCCAATCAATGTCACAATCAGCGCAAACAATGCGCTTAAAATATGTCCTAACAGCGGAATCATCCACAATACTCTTCCTATTACCGAATCAACAATTCCCAAAACAATACACACAATTGTCAATATTAAGCCTTGATTGGCATAAAACTTTCCAAAATTAGAATCTGTATTCACAACCAAAGGCAACCAAAAAAAGAATGGAACTGTTGTAATCGCTGCAACGATTTTATTTTGTTCAATGTCCTCATAATCATACTGTTCAGTGGAATCCGGCACATTTTCAAGCATTTTTTTCAAAGAATTTGGGTCAAAATCCATTACTATCCCTCCTTCAAGATTGGGTGGAAGATTCTTCCGTCAATGAACTAATTGCTGTCATGAATCCGGCTACATCATTGAAATCCTGATAAACAGAGGCAAAACGGATATATGCAATGTGGTCAAGTTTCCGGAGTTCTTCAAGTACCAATGCACCAATCCGGTCAGAAGTCATCTGTGTATCCCAACTCCCTGTATATACTTCCTCTACCTTATCCGCAATGGCATTGACTTGCACAATGCTGACAGGTCTTTTCTTGATGGCATGATAAATTCCGCTCAAAAGCTTATTCCGGTCATAAGGTTCAAGAGTCCCATCACGCTTTAATACAATCCAGAGGGGCTGTTCTACAATTTCATAAGTTGTGAAACGCTTTCCACATGAAAGGCATTCTCTCCTTCTGCGCTTTCTGTCTTCTGCTGGTCGAGAATCTACCACTTTCGACGACTCAAACCCACAATACGGACACTTCACAACTAACACCCCTTTCATTTCAATCACTCTCTACACTTTAATTATAACAGAATCCAGAATTGCTGTCAATGCTGAAATTCCACAATTTTTTTTAAATTATTCCCATTTTTTCTACATTTGAGATAATGCCGTGTCTTTTTTCTCAATGCTTGCGATAATATGCGCTAACATTCGGTAACTTCCCACTAAATCCGAAATCCCACGAAAATTTTTTCTGTATAATTCCAGCATCACGGATGCTTCCGGACTGTACTGGTAAAGCGTTTCCAGAAAATTCCGGATTCTGAATTCTCCAGCCCCTAGGGGCAAACAATCGCCCTTTTCGCCGTGGTCACTGATATGCACATGAATCACGTGTGACCCCAACATATGCAAAATGTTAGAGGGGGATTCCCCTGCACGGACTGCCTGCTTGACATCTAATACAAAATGCGCATCATTTCCCAAAATTCTGGACATTTCTCGGAGAAAATGCAATTTCCCACTCTGACAGCGTTCCACGTTCTCTTGTGCGACGGTGATTCCAAATTCTTTCCCTGCATTCACCAAACGGAGATACCGCTCACAATAAAATTCCGGCTCAACAGAAACATATTGATTATTCCCATGGAATACAAAAATTTTCGCTCCAAATTGCTGCATGACTTCAAATGTTCGCTTGTAATAATCTATCATGTCATTGACTCTTCTGTCATAAGTCGAAAAAAACATCAATGGTTCAATCGGACAAGCAAACGGATGGACAGAACGACAAGTTACTCCATACCGCTCCATGATGGTTTTCATGGTGTGAATCCGTTCCCTTGTGACATCAGAATCTGCATTGATGAATAATTCAACGTGCGTCACCCCATTCAAGGCAAGGTCATATAATGCCTCTTCTGTGTGCTGTGGATATAAACACGCTGTGGAAACTCCTGCCTGCATGAAAAAGCACCCCTTTCATAATATTGCAATTCTCTTGTCATTATATCATATTTTTCGTCATATTGCAAGCTAAAAAATAAATTATCTTTCATTGTATCAAATTCGATACAATTCAAAATCATGCTATTGACAAATGATTCCGGATATGGTATGATAATATCACAACAAGGGAACAAGAAACATTTCCCGAAATTTCCAGATGATGACGGAGGTATTTTTATCATGGGTATGTTTGCAGGTGCGGTATTCATCCGCAATGAACAGCAATTAACAAAAGAACAACTGCTTGAAATATTCACAGTTTCTATGCAAGAAAAGGGCTATACTGCTTGTGATGAAAAGCAAGCACAAAGACATTTTGCATTTGCATTTTCTGGGAAATGGTTCTCAATTTGTGGAACAGAAGAAGAACTTTCCACGAATTTGAAATTTGCAGATACAGCATTCGAAAAATTTCCTATGTTCACGGCTGATTTAGTAGACAGTGATTTTGTAGAAATTTGTTTATTTGATGCAGACGGCAATATCACAGACCATCGCTGTATTGGTGAACCTTATTGGGGAGATGAAGACATTTTCGAAGATGCAACTGACATTTCTGCATGGTCGGCATATTTGAAAGAAGGCGTTACTCTTAACGATTTGCAGGAAGCTGTTGATGCTCAGGAAGTTTTTGCAGAAAGTGCATTTGATGCATTTGGTGAATTGATTGAACTTGACAGAAATCTTTTTTTTGATAAAGAAGCATTAGAGTTTTCAGAAGAATTGAGAAACTTTGTCACAATTTTATATTTCAAAAAAGCTTGAAAAAATTTCGAAAAAAGTCTTGACAAGCCCTGAAATTTGTGGTATAATATTGAAGATTGTTCAGGATTGAGCAATCCGCCCGTGAGGGTGTCCATCCTTGCCTGTTATCCCATTGACAGGCGAAATCCAGAAGGAGGTGCATTTGAAATGGCAAAACTGACTGAAAATTATGAAGCTATGGTTGTATTCAGCCTGAAGAAGGATGAAGACGGCATCAAGGCTCTGATTGAAAAGTTCAAGGCTCTGATTGAAAAGAACGGTACTTTGACTGAAGAGGTCAACGAGTGGGGCAAGCGTAAGCTCGCATACCCGATTAATTACGAGAATGAAGGCTATTATGTTCTGTATACATTCACAGCTAAGCCTGAATTTCCAGCAGAACTGAACAGAGTTCTGAATATCACTGACGGCGTTCTGCGTGCTTTGGTAACTACTAAGTAAGCAGACCACACCAATGAAACTGATTGATTTTGATTATGGGGAGGAACTGTAATGTTTAATAAAGTTATTTTAATGGGAAGATTGACTAGAGACCCCGAAATGCGTACAACTCAAAGTGGTACTGCGGTTTGTAAGTTCAGTATTGCAGTTGACCGTAGATTTGCAAGGCAAGGCGAAGAACGTCAAGCAGACTTTTTCAACATCACTGCATTTGGTCAAACTGGTGAGTTTGTTTCTAGATGGTTCTCCAAAGGTCGCCCAATTCTTGTAGATGGCAGAATTGAAAATGATAACTACACCGATAACAATGGTGTGAAACATTACAGTATGAATATCATTGCTGAGAATGTCTCTTTCTGCGGTGATAAGCGTTCCGACAATGGCGGAAACGGCTATCAAAACGGCGGTGGTTACGGCAATAACGGTGGCTATAATGGCGGTGGTTATCAGAATAACGGCTATGGTAATAATGGCGGTTATGGCAACTATCAAAACAATGGCTATTCCAATGGTGGTTATGGCAATAACGGTGGCTATCAAAATAATGGCTATGGCAATAATGGCGGTGGATACCAGAATAATGGTGGTTATCCTGACAATGGTTTCCAGCCCCAGCCCCCTGCACCACAGCAACCCGCTCCCCCTCAACAGTCCCAACAGTATCAGCCTAATAATCAGCCGGCAGGTGAAAAAAAGACGGTTGAGCTTGGAGATATTGACGACTTTGAAGAAATCATCAGTGATGGAGATGTACCATTTTAACAATAATTTGAAAAGGAGAACTTGAACTATGGAACGTGAGAGAACTGGTCGTCCCTCTAAGCGTCCTCGCAAGAAGGTTTGTATGTTCTGCGTAGACCGTGTAGAGAAGATTGACTATAAAGATATTGCAAAGTTAAGAAAGTGCATGACAGAGAGGTCTAAGATTCTTCCTCGCCGTGTAACAGGCACTTGTGCATATCATCAGCGTGAACTGACTGTTGCAATCAAGAGAGCTAGACACGTCGCTCTGCTCCCTTATGTAAGCGACTAATTCAGGAAAAAGTTTCCCCCCATGCGTTGCGTGGGGGTTTTTCTTTGTACATATTTATGAATTTTGCCAGAATGTGAAAATATACTTGCATTTCTGCGGATTATCGTGTATAATAAGAGTACTAGATAATTGAAAAGGAGTTATATTATGATTTTATTGGATGAATTAAAGGTTGAAATGACAGGCTACCGCAAGGAAATTGAGGAACTCGGCGAAGTTCTCAATATTGCCAATTCCCGTGAAGAGTTGGCAGAACTTCAAAAACAGTCCGCTCAGGATGGCTTTTGGGATGACATCGAAAATTCCCAGAAAGTTTTTCAGCGTACCAAACAGCTTGAAAATAAAATTGCTGATTTTGAGAAAATGAGAGAACGCTTGGAAGATATTCTCACCATGATTGAACTTTGCATGGAAGAGGAAGACGAAGATATGCAAAATGAGGTTGTAGAGGAAATCGCCTCTTTCAAGCAGGCACTGGAAGATAAAAAGCTGGAAACACTTCTCTCCGGTGAGTATGACAACAAAAATGCAATTCTCACATTCCATCCGGGGGCAGGCGGTACAGAAGCACAGGATTGGGCGGAAATGCTGTATCGTATGTATAACCGCTGGGCAGAACGTCACAATTTCAAGGTACATTTGCTGGATTATCTGGACGGTGAAGAAGCCGGCTTGAAAAGTGCCTCTATTATGGTGGAGGGTGAAAATGCATATGGTTACTTGAAATCGGAGGCAGGTGTTCACCGCCTTGTCAGAGTGTCGCCGTTTGATGCTTCCGGCAGAAGACAAACTTCTTTTGCAGCATTGGAAGTCATGCCCGAAATTGACGATAGTATCAATGTTGATATTCGCTCAGAAGATATTGAAATGGAAGTATACCGCTCTTCCGGTGCAGGCGGTCAGAAGGTCAATAAAACAAGTTCTGCGGTTCGTCTCCGTCATAAGCCTACCGGAATTGTGGTTTCCTGTCAGACTCAAAGAAGCCAGTACCAGAATAAAGACTATGCTATGAAAATGTTGGTTTCCAAACTGGTTGAAATTAAAGAGCGTGAACACCTTGAAAAGGTTTCCGACATTAAGGGCGTTCAGAAAGAAATTGGTTGGGGCGCACAGATTCGTTCTTATGTGTTCATGCCGTATACCCTCGTTAAGGATTTGCGCACAGGCTATGAAGTCGGAAATATCAATGCAGTCATGGACGGCGACCTTGACGGATTTATTCACGCTTATCTGAAATCCCTTTCTCATGGTACACTCCAGAAATAAGGGAGGGCTATTTTGAATAAGTATAAAAAGCTTGCACAAAATACAGCCATTTTTGCAATTGGTTCATTTGGTTCAAAAATTCTGCTTTTTTTGCTGACAAGGCTTTACTCTGCCAATATTTCACCAGCCAATACCGGAATCAAGTCACTTTTGGAACAGACAGCGAATTTTATTATTCCCATTGTCACATTTTCCATTGCAGAAGCTGTGATTCGTTATGGACTGGATAAAGAATATGACAAAAAGGAAGTTTTTACTTCTGCTTGTGTGATTGAATTTTTCGGAATGATGATATTGTTGCTTTGTTCGCCATTATTGGGGTTATTGCCGTATACAAAGGGATTTTTGCTCTATTTGGTGGTGTATATCATTACTTCATCATTCCGGCAATTAAGCTCACAATTTGTCCGTGCAAGAGATATGACAAGGCTTTTCGCCTTGGATGGCATTCTTGCAACTGGAACATTGTTTTTATTCAATGTCATCTTTATTTCTGTGTTGCATTGGGACGTACAAGGCTTTATGTTGGCGGTCATCCTGTCGGACTTCCTTTCAGGGGTCTTCCTGTGGATTGTGGCGAAATTATGGAAGTTCTTTGACCTGAAACACGCATTGAATATGGAAATTGTCAATATTATGTTGCGGTTCTCCATTCCCATGATTCCAACGGCGGTATTATGGATTATTACCGGATTTTCTGACCGTCTTTTTGTACAGTATATGGATGGTTATGCAATTAGCCCCAATGTCGGCGCAGAAGCGCAGGGTATCTATGAATATGCTTCCAAAGTCCCGAACTTAATTTCTATGGTGTCCACTATCTTTTTCCAAGCGTGGAATATGTCTGCCATCACGGAAAATAATTCCAAGGACAAAGGCGAATTCTATCACCGCATTTTCAAGGCATATCAAGCATTTATGTTTTTAGGCGCAGCTTATATGATTGCATTCGTACAGCCTCTTTCTGCCATTCTTATCAATTATAAGACCTTCCCTGAATACAAAACCTGCTATTTGTATACTCCTATTCTGATTATTGCTGTGGTGATGATGAGCTTTAACCAATTTTTGAGCAGTATTTATGTTGCCACAAAGAAAACATCCCATAGTATGTGGACGGCATTCATCGCCGCAGGGGTAAACATCGTTTTGAATATCGTGTTAATTTACAGGTGGGGCGTGCAAGGTGCAGTCATTGCTACTTTCATGAGTTATTTTGTTTGCTATTTGGTGAGAATTGTCGATACTCGAAAACTGATTTATTTTGAAGTGCAACATTGGAAATTTTATGTGAATCTCATTTGTCTCTTTTTAATGGCAGTTGCTGAAATTGTCAGACCTGATTTTCTGTTACCCATGATTGCAGTGATGTTGTTATTTATGACGCTTTTCAATGTGGATGCGATTCTGATGGTCTGGAAAATTTTCATGAAAGTGTTGAACAGAGTGAAAGGAAAGGTTTCACATGGATAACATCATTATATTTTAAAGGAGGTTTTTCATTATGTCTACACCACATCTCGAAGGAAACAAGGGCGATTATGCCCCAATCGTTCTCATGCCCGGAGACCCATTAAGGGCGGAATTTATCGCCGAAAATTATCTCATTGGTGCGGAATGTGTCAACAAGATTCGTGGAATGCTGGGATATACCGGAATTTATAAAGGGGTTCGGGTTTCCGTGCAAGCAAGCGGAATGGGTATGCCGTCAATGGGTATCTATTCTTATGAGCTGTTCAATTTCTTTGATGTGCAGAGCATTATCAGAATCGGCACGGCTGGAGGAATTGACAATTCTGTACAGCTCCGTGATATTATCCTTGGTCAGGCTTCCTGCACCAATTCCAATTATGCCAAACAGTACCAGCTTTCCGGTACATTCGCCCCGATTGCCTCTTTCCGGATGCTCCGCAAAGCTGCTGAAATAGCAGAAAAGCTTCAATTGCCTATTCGTGTGGGAAATTTGTATTGCAGTGATACATTCTATGATGATTCTCCCTCTCTCCAACAATGGCAGAAAATGGGCGTTCTCGGTATTGAAATGGAATCCGCTGCCCTCTACATGAATGCCGCTCGTGCTGGCAAAGAAGCCCTTTGTATTTGCACGGTTTCCGATTGTCCGCTTAGAAATGAGGCTACTTCCGCTGACGAAAGACAGGTTGGTTTTACCAATATGATGGAACTCGCTCTTGAAACGGCAATTCAATTATAATTATTCAAAAATCACAAAATGTCAGAGTATTTATCTCTGGCATTTTTTTATTTTGCACAAAATTTTATGAAAATTAGTCATTTTTTTTTTTTTTCTTGACATATATTGTGAAATTTAGTATAATCTGTATAAGAGGGGGGAATTTTGTGAACTTAACTGAATTTATTTCTGAACAAGAAGAACGACTTGAACATCTGAAAAAATCTGTCACTCCTAATAATCGGGTGTTAATAAAAAATAACTTGAAAAGATTAGAGGAAATCCAGAGACAATTAGAAATTACTTCCTACAGGTTGGTGTTTATTGGTGAACCAGGGAGCGGAAAAACTACTACAATTTGTAATTATCTCAATCTGATAAGGGAACTAGAGATTGGTTCAAAATTCGATAAAATTGAGTTATTTGACACCGCATCAGGCAGAACAACAGCCTTTGAAGTCCATTATTTAAGAGCTGACCATACAGGTTTTGAAATATTTCCAATGGAAATTTCCAAGCAATTGGCACTTGTGCAAGATTATTGTGAGTATGTTTGGCAACTGACTTTTGAAAATTCTAGTGAGGATGAGGATGTTTCTCAATCTCAGGAGACAAGCTCAGAATATGACAGAATTATCCGTAATATGCTTGGGTTTGGTACTACTAAAGAATTTAGTGAATATGTGTCAAGTCAATATCAGAAAAATCAAGGACAGATATTTCTTGTTGATATGCTCAGAAAATCTGCCATCCAAAACAGAAATTGTACCGAACTTTTCTGTCCACAAAACAAAGAGCTAAAAAAATGGTTGCAATCCACTTTTAATGCTATCAATTATGGTAAACATCCTGACGTGTCAATCCCTGAAAGAGTCAATATTCTATTGAATTCAGAAGAATTAGAGTATAATATGCCTGATTTTATTTCAGAAGTCATTGACACAAGGGGGTATGATGGAAATGCTCGTGAAGATTTGAGAACATACCTTGAAAAGGAAGATACCATTTCTGTCATTTTGGATAAGGTAGAAGACCTCCCCGGGGCAAGGCAAACTAAAATTTTGTCGGAATGGCTAAATTCTGTGAATTTAGATGTTGTCAACAGAATTTCTTTGATGGTAAAAGTCAAAGATGATGCTCTTTCTAAAGTGAATGAAGCAGATGGCGACCCTGAAAAAGGCGAGGAATTGAAGCGTGAAGAATTGGAGCGTGCTGTCATTTCCAGAAAATTACATTATGATATTCAAAATACCTTGTTTGTTGATTCTTATGAAGGTATTCTTCATAGAACCAAATATAACCTTGCTAATGGTAAAAAACAGAAAGTGGAAATCATTGATGAAATTGATGAGGAACTCCGTCAGTTTGAACATCAAAGAATGACGGAACATTTCTCACAGATGATTCAGCGGCATCAAGAAAAATTATCTACTGAAGCCGAACAAATTCAGCAACAAACAGAACAATTATTCCATGCAATTTCAAGTGATAGATTGGCACATGTGAAAACAAGTCTGCTTACATTGAAAGATGTCTTAAAACGGAGCATCCAAAGTTTTTTTCCAGAGTGTGAGGGAAATTTCTGTTCTTATTTCAGAAGTAATACACATTGGAACAGTGCAAGAAAAATGGTTTCATGTAATGGTGATTGGATTAATGCCAATATTTACGATGAATACTTGTATTACTGCGAAAGAACAGTCAACTCCTATGCAATCCCCATCAAACAACAAATGTGTAGCTATATCAATAATTTGAAAAATGAGGATGTATCAGATGAAATGAATGCACTTGTGGAATCTTGCATTCGTAAGATTGAATCTGAATATCGTCAATTGATTGAAAATATCAAAATCAAGTCCAGTGAATTGTGTGAAAATGCTTTAACTCCTGAGTTCTGGCAAAATAAAGCCGCCAATGTGGAAAGAGGCAATGGCTATTATACCAGACTGATGCAAGCAATTGAAAGACAAATGACACGTACAGGATTGTGTGAGGATACATCCACTGAAATTTTGAAACTTGTTGATACTTTTTTTGATAATATTGTTTCAGTATTGGAAATTTAAGTACAAAAAACCGGAGTAAAAGCTCCGGTTTTATTTTATAAATATGAACTTTCTATGAAAATTGTGAATGTTTTGTAAACATTTGGAAGATATCCGCAATTTTTGCCTTCTCATTCGTCATACCAAGTGAAGGCAAACGAATTTCACATATTTTCAAAGGAGGTCTTATTATGAAAAAGAAACTCGTTGCAATGGTAACGGCTCTTTGCTGTATGGCTGTAAGTGTTCCAGCGATTCCAGTCAATGCAGAGGGCGAAACAGGCTCTGCTTTTGCGATTCTGGGAAGCACTGGAGATAGCTATGCTGTCATGCGCCTGCCGAGCCGTTCCATCAAGGACAAAGACGGAAATATTTTCTATGAATGTGACAGCTATATTGTTTCGGAAGAGGATATGCGCAATAATGGATTTTTGGAGTATTCTGCTGGAGATATTGTGCTGTTTCAAGGCGGAACATGGTGTACAACAGAATTAGCCGGATGCTGTAATTATGCCAATTTCTATGGTGGAACAGCTAAAAAACTGGAATCCGTTCTGGACAACGAACCTGTTTCAATGACAATTACATCCTTTAACCCTTATCAAGAGGAGTGGAGCGATAGTACCAATATGGTTGGACTTTCTGACGGTGAAAAGAATTATATTTTCTATCGTGATTGGTTCAAAAATTCCGAAGATGTGCCGTTTGGGTTTGACTGGAAAACTGTGGAAGTCGGGGACGTGATTCAATTCTATACATACAATGGATTCCCTGTCATTGCTGAAAAAGTCACTGGTCATGATGATACCCCCACAATTGCACCCCCTTCTCCCATTGACGACAATCAAGTTTATTCCGGCACTTGCGGAGAAAATGCCTCTTGGACACTCCAGAATGGAACTCTGACTATTTCCGGCACTGGCGATATGAAGGACTGGACAACAGATTATCTTTATCTTTCGCTTGCGTTGCATGATGAGGATGGAAACTACATTGCTCCCATGACACTTTGTGCGCCATGGTATCAGTATCGGGAAAAAATTCGTGAAATTGTGATTGAGAACGGCATTACCAATATTGGAAATTGTGCTTTCTCTGAATGCTATAATGTGGAAAGCATTTCCATTCCGGACAGTGTGACGAAAATCGGAGAAAGCATTTTCTATTCCATTTCAGGAATGAAATGTGATAAGCTGACTTCTGTCAATATTCCTGCATCCGTGACAAGCATCGGAGGATGTGCATTTTGGGGAACAGGTTTGACCTCTATTGATATTCCTGACAGTGTCACCAAAATCGGAAGTTTCGCCTTCAAAGATTGTGCAAATCTTACTTCTGCGGTACTCCCTTCTGGATTAGAGGTCATTGAAATGGGGCTTTTCAACAACTGCACAAAATTAGAAAGCATTTCCATTCCTGAAAGTGTTTCAGAAATCCAAAAAGATGCTCTCCAAGGTACAAAATGGCTCACTTTACAAAAGGCTGAAAATCCGCTTGTGATTGTGAATCATCTCGTGCTTGATGGTACAAACTGCAAAGGTGATGTCATAATTCCTGAAGGAATTGACAGAATTGAAAATTATGCATTCCATGAAAACAAAAATAGCTTTACCGTGAAACTTCCTGATACTATCAAAGTGATTGCAGAAGGTGCTTTCATGTATTCAGGTTTGACAAATATCAATTTTCCAGAAGGCTTGACAACTATCGAAATGTCAGCATTTTCTTGTACAAAGCTTTCTGATGTTGTACTTCCCGAAAGTCTGACCTCCATGGATATTGCTGTATTTATGGGCTGTAGCAATCTGGTTTCTGTTCATTTCCCCTCTTCCATGAAGACACTTCCTAATCAAACATTCTATGCCTGCACATTCAAGAATGATTTCACTGTGCAAGAGTCCATTGAAACGATTGGTGAGGGCGCATTTAACGAAATTACTACAGAAAATTCTATTGTGTTCTTGAATCCAAACTGTGAATTTTATCATAACAAGTATACAATTTCTACAATCTTCTCCCGTAATATGTCAGTTTCTGGATTTGAAGGCTCAACTGCTCAGGAATATGCCGAAAAATACGGTAAGAAATTTGTTTCTCTTGGCGATGCTACAGAACTCCCAAAGGGGGATATTGATAACAGCGGAAAAGTAAGTATTGTTGATGTGCTTATCACAAATCAGTACTTGCTTGGGGTTCATAAATTGTGCTACCGCCAAAAACAGGCGGCAGATGTCAACGGCGATAAACTCGTTAATGATGCTGATACCCTCCACCTTTTGAAATCCCTCGTGAACCTTACTGAAATCGTACAATAGTTTCCTTTCAACGAAAAAGGGGCTGCTGCACCATTCATTTGGGTGCAGCAGCCCTATTTTTGTTCATTTAATCATTATTAGGAAATGCTAAATTTTTGGATAGTGAAAAATTGCTGTAACCCTTCTTTCCGGTTACATCTGCAATAATATGCAGGAAATCCGGCAACCTGACAGGGGTATCAATCGAGGGCAGTTCAATTTCCAATGTTGCAAGGGTATCACTGAACTGGTAAACATCCATTTCAAAAAATTGCCCCTCATAATGGAAACAATAACGGACTTTCTGAATCGTATGTAATTTGCTATCCGCTTCTTTCAATAACTCCTGATACTGTTCAGCTGTAATTTTTTTCTCAATTTCGATACGTTCCCCGAAGGAAACCGCCTTTTTTTGGGTGTAAGTATATTCCCATCCTTTGGCATCTGAACCACGTTTCCGGATTCTGCGACCAAAATCTTCCGTCTTTTGTTTGAGATAGGTTTGTGTAATTTCGGTTGCATCCGGTTCGGAGAGTTGTGCCATTTGTTCGGGAGTTGGATAGGCAATCAAATATTTTCGTTCAATTTCCATTGGAAACATTATACTTTTCCTCTCTGGTTGGCTTTTTGCTGGAATTTTTCAGCGTATACCAAAAAACGCTTGTGTGTACCGCTTCCAATCTCTCCAACTTCATCACTTGCGGAAACGTGGAACGTGATTTCACGACCATTCACGGCGATAACTTCCGCCCTGACAGAATATCTCCCTCCGACAGGTGTCGGCGCAAGATGCTGAATGTCCATAGCTGTGCCGACTGTAGTCTCACCGTCTTCCAGAAATTCTTCCAGTGCTCCGCAAGAAGCCTGCTCCATTTTTGCAATCATTGCAGGGGTCGCAAATACCCGAAGAGAACCGCTCCGCATATGTAAGGCGGTTTCCTCTTCCAGAACACGCCCCTCAATAATGCATGGGGTGTTTAATTTTAAATCTTTCATGTGCGTTCACTCCTTTTCAATTTGATTTTGGTATTCTTGGATAAATTAAATTTATTATTCTATTAAAATATCATTATAATCTATATTTGCATACCAACCACATTGATTGGTACACTCAAAAAAATGTGGCTTTTCGACTTTTCCCTCCGGACACACAATTTTTCCTTTTTTACAATTAGGACAAATAGGCTCTTCATGATTCATCATAGCACGCCTAAAATCATCACAGCTTAAATAATCATTTATTTCTTCCATTTTATGTCACTTTCATTAAATTAAAATTTATTCCACTATTTCAAATGGGGACAAATGCCCTTGAAGTCTTAGCACGTTTTGCAAAAAACTAACGCAAAACGCACTAAGGGGCATTTTTCCCCATACCCCTTTAATTTTTATCCCACTATTTCAGCATTCCCTGTTCTTTGGCGGTCTGGATGATTTCAGATGCCAATTCGCCAAGAATTTGACTGCCCTCTTCCGTGACACCCTGATTTCTATGAATGACCTGTTCGGCATGAATTCCCCTGCGTTTCCACGAAATACCGCCCTTGTGATAATTCAGCAATAACGGCTGAACTCTGTCAAGGGTATTGGCGAATTTGGATTCGGGAGTTTCTCTCTCCTCGAATTCGTCCCACAAAGAACGATATTCTTTCGCCTGTTCTTCGGGGAGTAATGCAAATAAGCGTTCAGCGGCTTTCAATTCCCGTTCGGCTTTGGACTGGTTGCCGATTGCATCATAAGCATAGGTATCTCCGGCATCAATTTCGACTACATCATGCACGAGAACCATTTTCATGACGTGCAGAACATCCACCGACTCATTGGCATATTCTGACAAAATCATTGCCATAATTGCCAAATGCCAACTGTGTTCTGCATCATTTTCCTGTCTGTCCTCATGCAAAACCAATGTCTGACGATAGATATTTTTCATTTTGTCCAATTCCAGAATGAAAGCAAGCTGTTTCCGTAAGCGTTCCTCATCCATGAATTATTCCTCTGTTTCTTCCTCTGGTTCTTCGGGAGAATGGTACAATTCCGTATAATTTTCATCAAATTCAGGGAGAACTCCCATTTTTTCTTTTTCCTGCAAGATACGGCGGACACTTTCATCAATGCGCCGTTCGGAAATTTCACCAGCTTCTACCGCATCCAGAATGCCTTGTACTGCCTTTTCGAAATCTTCCGGCATTAAAATAACATCCACTCCGGCATTGATAGCCATGACTGCGGCTTCCTCAGAAGAATATGAACCCGAAATGGTATTCATTTGCATGGAATCCGTCACGATTAACCCATCAAAGCCCAATTCCTCACGCAAAAGTTCCGTGCAAACTTTGTGAGACAAACAAGAAGGTACAGGCGGGTCGTCTTCAATTCCTGTCACTATCTGATGACTCACCATCACAAAATCTGCACCAGCTTCAATGCCACTGCGGAAAGGCACAAATTCTTCCTCTCTCAATTCATCAAGGGTTCTGTCAATAATGACTTTATCATCTTCATGTGCATTTCCATCTTCTGCACCTAACCCCGGAAAATGTTTCAGGGTTGCGGCAACTCCGGTACTTTGCAAGCCTTTGACATAGGCTGAAACTAAATCAGCTACCACTTGCGGATTTTTGCTGAAAATTCTATCTCCCAATTCATTCTCACTATTCAAATTCACATCTGCAACAGGTGCAAAATCGAGATTGAAATAAAATTGCTTGATGTCATTTCCAATGGTTTCACCGACTTCACGGACTTCTTTCGCATCGTTCCGCTTTCCATAATTCTGCATTGACTGCATCTGGGTGGTATTCAAATTATCTGCAACCCTTGCAACCGTACCGCCTTCTTCATCCACCGCCATGAATAAGCCTACTTTGGTTCGGGCTTGTGTGAAATCCTGCGTATCATGGAGCATCTGCAAAGCTTGGTCTCTGTCTTCCAGATTTGGCGAAAAATAAACCAAACCACCAACCGGCTTTTCTTGAATGCACTCTTGAGACAATTCTCCAAATGCTACCACTTGCGGATTCCCTGTCAAGGCTTCCGGTGTGATAATGAACAATTGATATACTTTTCTCTTCAAATCCAATTCATTGAGAATTGTTTCTATCTTGTCCGAAGATTCCGGCGAAAGTCCGCCATCCTCTTCAGGGGAAACGATTGCATTTTCTCCATCAGCATTTTCAGGTTGCACTGCACCTTCCGGCGCATTTTCGACAGGGGTATCCCCTTGTTGTACGTCTGAAACGGAACTTTCAGGAGTTACCGCTACATTTGGATTTGTTTCGGGTTTTCCGCCACATCCGGCGAAAATCAATGATACAGCAAATAATAACGCAGTCAGCTTGACATATTTTTTCATCTATCATTCTCCCAACTCATATATCAATAAGCCTTACCCCAAAGCACCATACACTTGGCAGGTTTTCCACAACAAACACATTTATCAGAAATTTGTTTCTGAACCAACGGAATGCAACGAGAACCTGCACCAGTCTGCGCCTTGACTTCATCTTCACAAGCTTCCTCTCCGCACCACATCGCTTCAATAAAGCCGTCACCTTTTTCAGTCAGAGCCTGATTGATTTCGTCAATGGTTGTGCAAGAGTAAGTTCTCTTGTTTCTGTTTTCCAATGCGGATTGATACAAAGCATCCCGAACTTCTGATAATTTTGCATTGACTGTTTCAGCAAGATTTTCAAGGGAAACACTCTCTTTTCCGCCTGTACGCAATGCAATGACACACTGATTGGCTGCAATATCACGAGGGCCAATTTCCAGACGAACCGGAACGCCTTTCATCTCATATTCTGCAAATTTCCAACCAGGGGAACGGTCAGTATCATCTAATTTCACACGGATTCCGGCATTTTTCAGCTCCTGATAAATTTCACTCGCCTTTTCCAGAACCCCTTCTTTATGCATTGCCGCCGGAACAATGACAACTTGAATCGGTGCAACTGCCGGAGGGAGTACAAGTCCGCTGTCGTCTCCATGTGTCATGATAATTGCACCAATCAAACGAGTTGTTACCCCCCAGCTTGTCTGGTGAGGATATTTCAAGGTATTATCCTTGTCAGTGTACTGAATGTCAAAAGCCTTTGCAAAGCCATCCCCGAAATAGTGGGATGTTCCAGCCTGTAAAGCCTTTCCATCATGCATGAGTGCTTCAATGGCATAGGTGGAAACTGCACCAGCGAATTTATCGCTTTCGGTTTTCTTGCCCTGTACCACAGGCATAGCAAGGTACTTTTCACAGAAAGTAGTATACACATTCAGCATCTTTTCTGTTTCTTCAATGGCTTCTTCTGCGGTTGCATGGATGGTGTGCCCTTCCTGCCAGAGGAATTCACGGGAACGCAAAAACGGTCTTGTTGTCTTTTCCCATCTTACTACACTAACCCACTGGTTATAGAGTTTCGGCAAATCCCTGTAAGAATGCACAATATCTGCGTAATGGTCACAAAACAGCGTTTCAGAAGTCGGACGGACACAAAGACGCTCTTCCAGCTTATTATTACCGCCATGTGTCACCCATGCCACTTCCGGTGCAAACCCTTCCACATGGTCTTTTTCCTTCTGTAACAGGGATTCAGGGATAAACATGGGCATATTGACATTTTCATGACCAGTTTCCTTGAACATACCGTCAAGAATTTTCTGAATATTTTCCCAAATTGCATAGCCATAGGGACGAATGACCATACAGCCCTTGACACTAGTATATGCAATCAATTCTGCTTTCTTCACAATGTCAGTATACCACTGTGCAAAATCTTCATCCATAGAGGTGATAGCATCCACCATTTTTTTCTCATTTTTAGCCAAATGAATTCAATCCTTTCTTACGGAGCTGGTCTGAACCAACCCTCATCATCATAATCTTCTTCGTCATCATCAATGTCGTCATCATATTCGAAATCTTCTTCGTCAAGTTCTTCTGCTTCCTCATCATAAGGGTCAGCTTCCCAATGACGGAAAGAAGAATTTTCTTCCAATTGTTGCTTGTCAATTAATTTCCCAAGAAGAGCCGTCACTTCCTCCCGCTTTGCGTGTCCCTTTAACCGGACGGGCTGAAATTCTTCCTGCACTGGTTCTGGCTTCGGAGTCTGAACGGGTACAGGGTGCTGAACCTGTGGCACTGCATTGGGATAGGGTTCTTCATAAAAGAGAGAAGTTACCATTTCCAAACCTTCCGGCGGATATGTCGGCTCTGGTTCACCAGAAAGAAGACCGCAAATATTCATAAATTGTGGAGCTTCCGGCTCATCATCATAAGCCGGCTGGCGCATTGCTAAGGGGTCATCTTCCTCGTCGAAATCATCTTCTTCCAGCTCGTCCTCATCCATCAATTGCTGTACGTCCTCTTCTTCCTCGAAATCCTCTTCAAAGTCATCATCATCAGGCAGAAACATAGAATTGACTTTTCCATCAAGGTTTGGAAAGACTGCATCCGGTTTATCATCAGGCGGAGCATCCTCAAACCAATCTACTTCGGGGACAATTGGCTTTTCTTCCTTCCAAGCTTCTTCTGACATTTCATTTTCAGCATCCTGCGGAATTTCGGACAATCCTTCCGTTTTTTGGGTAGGCAATTCATAAATAGAATGCACACCATAAGTTTCATTTTTTTCTTCTGAATGGTTTTGCCGATAGCGGGCAATCCATGCATCTACTTTCTTCGCCATCCACGGAGTCAGAAGTGTCAGCAAAAAAATCAACGCAAAAATGCCAAGAGTGGTCAGTGCATAACGAATCAAAGTGGCTGTGCTGATTGCTGCATCCAAATTAAAACCTCCTGTCAAGTGAACAAATATTTCCGTTCACACAATATCGTACACTCCATTATACCAGATTTTTCCCAAAAAATCAATGGTTTTATCAAAAATTTAACAAAAATTACAAAAAACCTATGCATTTTCAGGGATTATCTTCTGAATCCTCTGTAATACTCTGGTAATTTTCGTCTTTTTCTTCCGCTTGATGGAGTTTTTCAGACTCTTCTGGAGTGATTTGATTTTTACGAATCACTTTCAAAAGTGCCGTTACAATTCCCCAAATCAGACAAATTCCAGCAAGAATCAGGAGAATTGTAGAAAGCTTGATTGCACCCATATGCTTTTTGAATCCCTGAATTTTGACGGGAACGGGGTTTCCGTTTGCATCCTTTTCAATGCCATCTGTATAGCCAAAGGCATATTCTCCAATTGTCTTGCAGTTGCTGGGAATGGTAATTTCTTTCAGATTAGGACACGCATAAAAAGCACGGCTTCCGACTCCTTTCAGGGAATCCGGAAATTGTACCGAACTCAGAGAGGTGCAGTCTGCAAATGCATTTTCATAGATGAGTTCCGTCCCTTCTGGTAAAACGATATTAGTCAGTCCTGCACAATATTCAAATGCACCAGCACCAACATATTTCAATGTCGAAGGAAAATTGACATTTTTCAGCGATTCTGAACGGAAAAATGCACCATCATGGATAATGGTAATCCCTTCTGCCACCATGAAACTTTCATCTTTTCGCCCTGCTGGATAATTCAAAAGGGTTTTCCCATCATCCTTGTAGAGAATGCCATCCGAAGAGGAATAGACGGAATTCCCAGTTTTTACCTCAAAATTCGTGATTCCTGTACATCCCATAAATACCAAACTGCCTAAATCAAGCGTTCTCGCCGGAATGGTAAATTCTGTCAGTCCAGTGCATCCAAAAAATACCGCTGAACCCAATTTTTCCGTTGTGGAAGGCAAATTAACCTCTGTCATATTTCCACAGAACGAAAATGCATAATCTCCTAAGGTTTTTAATCCTTCCGGCAATTCAGGAGAGGGCAAAAGGTAACAATTATAAAAAGCCTCTGCCCCTATTTGCTCCAATGACTTGGGATAATTGATATTTTCCAATAATGGGCAAAAATAACACATTCCATCCGGAATTTCCGTTAAATTATCCGGTAATTCCAACGTGGAAAGGCTGGTACATCCACTAAAGGCATTTTCTCCAATGGTCTGGATATTTTCAGGAACAGTCACTTTTGTCAGGGAAGAACATCCAGCAAAAGCGGATTTCCCAATAGAACGGACATTTGCACCAATTGTCACAGATTCCAGCGAACTGCACCCATAAAAAGCACCGTCTGAAATTTCAACAATCTTTCTGCCATCTGTATCTTCCGGAATCAGCACAGAAACCGCCGTATTTTGTACGCTGTATAATGCAACACCACCATCCACATAGGCAAAAGTAAACATACCATCAGAATATGTTTTCGGTGTGTCGGCTTCTTCGGCAAATACTGGTAAAGCCTGAACGCTCAGCATCAGAATTCCTATCAATACAGCTCCGATTTTTTGAACCCACATAAACAATACGCTCCTTGTTGGTGTTATTGATTTTTCCGCTGTTTTCTGCGTTCCTGCAATTCGGCAACACGTTTCAAGCGTTCTTCCTCTTCCTTCTGTTCCTGTTCAGCGACTTTGGCAAGTCGATTCTGCTTAACGGTCATGACAATTCCCACAACCAACAAAATCACCATCAGCAAAACCACTGCTACCAACATAATCAAATTTGCAGATACTTTTGCATGGAAACCAATTCCATTTTCACGGGCATAATGATAACCAACACTGCCAAAATTCACATTAAGAACGACATCAGGAATCACAGTGCTGTCTCCTGTTTCTGCAACTGTAAAGCCCACCCCATATTCTCCGATTGTTCTCACGGAAGGGGGAATGTTGATATTGGTTAATTTGACACATCCATAAAATGCCATATCGCCAATGTTTTGCAAGTTATTTGGCAATTCCATTGTATGCAGTCTTGCACAATCAAAAAAACAACGGTCTCCGATTTTTCGCAACTGCAAAGGAAGCTGTACCCTCATCAAAAGCGGACACTTCGCAAATGATGCACCAATCAATTCTTGAATATTATCAGAAAGTTGTACCTCTCTTAAACGGATACACCCCATAAAAGCATCAGCACCAATTTTTTCCACACTTGACATTTTCAATTCTCGCAAATACTGTGTATCCGTGAATGCCCAAGGGGAAATTATCAGACAGGTATCAGGAATTTGATAATTTTCCGCCTCTTTATTCTGTGGATAGCGAATTAAATTATCACCAGCTTTATTGAATAATACCCCATCTTTTGAACAATAAGCAGTATTTTCCTCATCTACTGTGATTTCCTGCAATTTAATACAGCCTTCAAAACAAAAGTCCTTGATTTCCTTGACACTTACCGGAATATTGACACTTTGCAGGGAACTGCACCCTTGAAATACATACATCCCTAAACGGTCAACTGTATCAGGAATTGTCACGCTTTCCAAAAGAGTACAGCCATCAAAGCAATTATCTGCAAGCATTGTGACGGTATGCCCGTCAATTTCCTTCGGAATGTTCGCATTTGTAATTGTTTCATCAGAACACTTCACAGAGATGGTATCATCACTTAACACTTCATAAGTGAAAGACTCCTCTGCTTTTACACACAGGGAAGCCCCTGCCATAATAATTGTGGTCATCAGACCAGTTAGAATGAATTTCAGTAATTTCATAAAACCCCTCTATTCAATTCAATTCATAACGCTTTTGAATGCGTTTTTGTATGATAATCAATGCAATGGTAGCAATGACTGCTAGTGCAATCACGCCAACGATAATATAAATAAATACTGTGCCTTGTGTGACACCACCTGTACACTTGATTTCATTGGTAACACAATAGGCAAATGCTACAGTATCATCCTCTGCATCTACCACGAAATCAGGCAATCTCACTGGGTCGCCGTTTTCTGTACCGTCTGTATAGCAATAGCCAAGGGCATAATTTCCGATTTCCGTTACATTTTTTGTTAAATGAATGGTTTTCAGGCTGGCACAATTGAAAAAGGCATTTTCAAAAATGGCGGTGACAGTTTCGGGAATTTCAATTTCTTTCAGCATGAAACAACTGTAAAAACAGCCACTCCCTATGGATTCCAGCTTTGCAGGCATTTGAATGCTTTCCAATGAACTGCAATTTCCAAATACAGACCCCTCAAATTTTGTGATGGTATCAGGTACACGAATACTTTTCAGCGATGTGCAGTAGTAAAAAGCATCTTCTCCGAGTTCGGTAATATTATCAATATTGATACTTTCCAAATGCGTACAGCCCATAAATGCATAATCATCCACACGAGTACAGCCATCAGGTACAGTATAACTTGTTCCCTCTTTGGCACTGGGATAGACAATCAAGGTTTTTCCCTCAATATCAAATAAAATACCATCTTCATCCTTGTAATTTTTGTTGGTTTCCGCCACATGAAAAGCTTTCATGGAATTACAGCCTTCAAAGGCGAATGCTTCAATTTCCGTCACACTTGCCGGAATGGTAATTTCTTCCAATTTAAAACAACCATGAAACGCTTGAAATCCAATATTATAGACATTTCTCGGAATGGTAATGCTTTCCAGATTTTTGCAATCATAGAATGCATAATCCTCAATGACTGTGACGGATTCCGGAATTTTGACAGATTTCAGATTTTCACAACTATTGAAACAATCCACTTCAATCATAGTAACCGTCTTTCCGTCAATTTTTTCAGGAACTTCAGCCGTTTCAATGGTTTTGTCCATCAAGGTGACTGCAACCACGCCATCACCATAATCATAGTATGACCATAATTCTGTATCCTCTGCCTTGACAGAAAGGGAAGGGAACAGCATTAACAAAGTGAATATAAGAATAAAATTTACAATTTTAATCTTCATTGTCATCATTCCCCTTTGGTGTGGAATTTTTCGGTTTCTTTGAAAATGCAATAATAAGAATGATTGCCAAAACGACTGCAACACCGCCACCAATTCCAAGAATCATTTGCAGTTTCTGATTTCCAAACAAACCAGCACCAATTTTTTCAAAAATTCCAGCTTTTCCGGTTGGCTCTTCGGTTTGTGCGACTTCAATGGTATTCCCCTCTTCATCCGTGGTAATAATCACATCATCTTGATTTTCTTGAGATTTTGGCGTTGTTTCCAGCGGTTGTGTTTCACCGTTGAGGAGTTCCCCATTTCCCAATTCATAGGGAATACTTGCATCTTTCACGGCAACAAAGGTAAACTGATTCTGGTAGCCGTTTTCCTCATCTGTAGCAGTTGCATACTGCTCCGCCATGGAATAAAGTTCACCATAGATAGTGAACTCACTAACTGGATTCATATTATCATCATATCCAAATGCACAATAAGAAATTTCTTCCAAAGAATTAGGAATCGTAACACATGGCAAACCTGTCCCACAAAATGCATATTGTCCAATCAATGTCACAGTATTGGGTATGGTGATTTGTGTTAATGCCTTGTCATAGGCAAAAGCAGCATGATAAATTTTTTCAATGCCAGCATTTAAAGTCACATCATGCAAACTATTGCAGTATGCGAAAGCATAATCATCAATCTGATAAACCGTCCCTGCAACAGAAGCCTTCTCAATCATCGAATAGGAAAAGCACCAATTATCAATAAACTGCACTCCATCCGGAATCACGATTTCTTTCAAATTCTGTGCAAATCCAAAAGCCCCTGGTGCAAGTTCATTCACTCCTGCTGGAATGGTATAGCTTGCGTTAGGTTTTGCCGCTGGGTATGCCACAAGGAAAGAATTATTATCCGCCATTAAAACCCCATCATTGACCGAATAATAAGTATTTCCTTCCTGTACTGTGAAATGGTCAAGCGCAGTACAGCCAAAAAATACACTATCCCCCATATCCGTAATCGCCGCCGGAATGACAACGCTTGTGATTCCCTTAGCGTTCATATAACAAGCATTTCCGACATAATCTACAGGATGCCCTTCAATTTCTGTGGGGATTGTCAATTCTCCCTGAAAGCTATCGGATAAAAGAAAATCATACAATTCTGCATTGCCTTCCTCATCCAAGCCATATTTATACTCTACCACTGGTGCAGACGTAGGCTCTATTGCTGCCTCGTCTGCATGAACAGTGAATGGTAACATTGTCGGGAGAAATGGCAAAAATAACAATAATGCTAATTTTTTCATTTCTTTGCTTCCTTATCTACAGCGGTATTATTCGACTGTAACAGATTTTGCCAAATTTCTGGGCTTATCTACATCTGTTCCCTTGTGAACTGCGGTATAGTATGCAATCAATTGCAAGGGAACAACTGCCAGCATTGGCATTAAGAGGTCGTCAAATTCCGGTAAGCCAAACTGATAATCTGCCACGTCCTTTGTAGGATGATAAGATTCACGGCTGACAAGAATGACCTTTGCACCTCTCGCCTTGACTTCTTTCACGTTGCTGATGGTCTTATCAAATAAATCTTGCTGTGTTGCCACTGCAATGACAGGCATTTCCTCGGTAATCAGAGAAATTGTGCCGTGTTTGAGTTCTCCGGCTGCATAGGATTCTGAATGAATGTAGGAAATTTCTTTCAGTTTCAGAGAACCTTCCATACTTAAAGCATAATCCAACCCACGACCAATATATAACAGACTGTCAGCTGTAATCAGCTTATCAGCAATCATCTGCGACATTTCTTTATGTTCGAGGATATATTCAATCTGTTTTGGGGTTTCCTGCAATAAGGCTGTCAAACGTCTGCACTCTGTCTCATCAATTGCACCCTTAGCCAATGCCAATTCAAATGCAAACAAATACATGACGGCAATCTGTACCATATAAGCCTTCGTGGATGCAACTGCAATTTCAGGGCCTGCATGGGTATAAATCAACATATCCGCTTCACGGGCAATAGAACTGCCCTTTGCATTGACAATGGCAAGAGTTTTCGCTCCCAATTCCTTAGCCAGACGCAGTGCCGCTAAACTATCCGCAGTTTCACCAGACTGAGAAATGATAATCACTAAATCTCCCTCGCCAATTAACGGCTCTCTATAGCGGAATTCTGATGCAATATCCACATTCACGGCAACTTTTGCCAGCTTTTCAATGACATATTTCCCGACCATTCCGGCGTGCATTGCCGTACCACAAGCCACGACATGAATTTGACGAAATTCTTTCAATTTTTCTGGAGTGATACCACATTCTTCCAGATTTGGCAAGCCGTCTGAAATTCGGGGCGTAATGGTTGTTTTGATTGCAGTCGGCTGTTCGTGAATTTCCTTAATCATAAAATGCGGATAACCGCCTTTTTCGGCAGCACTGACATCCCAGTCAGCAGTTTTGCGCTCTTTTTCGATTTTTTGGTGATGGGTGTCGTAAACCTCAACACCATTTTCAGAAAGCACTGCAATCTCACCATGTTCCAGCAGGTAATAATCTCTGGTATACTGCAAAATTGCCGTCACATCAGATGCAATGAAGTTTTCACCTTCACCCAATCCCACAATCAGAGGGCTTTCCTTGCGGATTGCATAAACCATATTTGGGAAATCAGCGAAAACAATCCCCAATGCATAAGACCCTTCTAAATCCTTCATGGTACGGATAATTGTTTCAATTGGATTTTTCGGCATACTTTGGTAATAATAATCCAAAAGCTGTGCTACAACTTCTGTATCTGTATCACTCTCAAATACTTTCCCCTTAGATAACAAAAACTCTTTCAGCCGAACATAATTTTCAATAATCCCATTGTGTACAATCGTCACACTGCCACCACCATGAGGATGGGAATTTCTGTCAGAAGGTTCGCCGTGTGTTGCCCAACGAGTATGCCCAATTCCAGCATGACCCGTAGGCTTTCCAGAAGCTTCCATTTTTTCCGCTAAGGCTTTCAGTCTGCCTTTTGATTTTGCCACTTTGATGACCTGATTTTCAAAAACTGCAATTCCAGCAGAGTCGTAACCTCTGTATTCCAGTCTTGCTAATCCATCCATCAAAACATCCGCACAATCACGATGTCCTACATATCCTACAATTCCACACATAATTCCGTGTACTCCTTCCTTTGGTAGATATTTTATATTATAGCATATCCTCCGCAAGAATGCAAGTGTTTTTGAGGAAAGATATCAAAAGAAAATCTTATCAAAATTTCGCCTGAAAAATTTGTCAAAATTTCAGCAAAAATCCTGTTGAAGACTGTTGAAAATTTTTCAACAAAAACCCTTGATTTTTAAATGAATATATGTTAAAATAAGAAGGAAGAAGTTATATTGATGGAGGTCAAAATAGACATGAATACCTTTGACGAAGTATTTGAACAAGTCAAGAGGTACATCGTGGAACATGAGATTATTTCCGATGTTGCCATTACGACTTGGATTAATACAATGATACCTGTTCGGCTGGACGGACAAAATGCAGTATTCCGTGTGAAAACGGAATTTCAGCAAGGCATCATTCAGACAAATTACAAGGCAAAACTAGAAAAAGCCTTTGAAGAGGTCATGGGTTTCCCCATCCATCTGATGGTTGCCATCGAAGAACCGCAGACGGAGGCTGCCCCTGCTACCAATCCAGAAGACATTGACGAGCGTCACGCTGAATTACAAAAAAGCTATGAATTCGCAGAATATGATTATACTTTCGATACGTTCATTGTGGGACGTTCAAATGAATTCGCCTTTGCAGCGTGTAAAGCAGTCGCCACAGATGCGGAATCCAAATACAACCCCCTTTTCATTTATGGACAGTCCGGACTTGGCAAAACACACCTTGTTACTGCAATCAAGCATGAAATTTCTGTCCGTAATCCTGACAAAAGTGTCATTTACATCACTGGTGAAGCTTTCGGTAATGAATTGATTAAATCCATTGACCAAAGAGATACCACGGTCTTCCATGACAAGTATCGGAATGCAGATGTATTGATTGTTGATGATATTCAATTCTTCTCCGGTAAAGAACGAATGCAGGAGGAATTTTTCCACACGTTCAATAAACTGCATTCAGAGGGAAAACAGATTGTCATTACCTCTGATAAACCCCCCAGAGAACTCAAAACATTGGAGGAACGTATCAGAAACCGCTTTGAATGGGGCTTAATTGCTGATATTAGTGTACCAGACTTTGAAACAAGGTATGCAATTATCAGACGAAAAGCAGAATTGCTTGACCTGAAAATCCCTGATGAAGTGATTGAATTCATTGCAACTAAGTTGAAAACCAATATTCGTCAGCTGGAAGGGGCTGTGAAAAAGCTGAAAGCCCTCAAAACCCTTGCGAATAGTTCACCTACCATTTCCATGGCACAAAGTGTCATTCGTGATATTCTGACAGATGACCAGCCAATTCCCATCACAGTAGAGAAAATTATTGCCGAAGTTGCGAATGTTTACGGCATTACCCCCGAAGATATTCGCTCCAGCAAAAGAACCTCTCAAATTTCCACAGCCCGCAAAGTTGCCGCCTATGTGGTAAGAGAAGTCACAGGGATGCCCCTTTCTGCAATCGGGATGGAGTTCGGTGGACGTGACCATTCAACCATTGTCTATGCTATCAACAACGTGACTGTTGCACTGCAAAAAGATGAAAATTTACGAAATCTTGTAGAGGATTTAATCAAAGATATTCGTGAAAAGAACCCCCAACCAAATGTGAACTGATGTTCTCTGTTAAAAATCGTTCCTTATTTTTTTCCCTTTTCCACGGAGTTTTCCACCAAATTGTTGAAAACTTTGTTGAAAGATTGTTACCGAGTTGTTACGATTGTAACCATTTTTGGGCTGTTGAAAACTTGTTTTGATTGATGATTCGCCATTTCCTCAGTTTGGGCAAAAAGTTTTCAACAAAAATTGTAACCGAAATATCGTTCTTTTTACTATGAAAATTTGTTCACCCCCAAAAAAGCTGTTGAAACTGTTGAAAAGTGCTGTTGAAAGCTGTTGAAAACTCAGGTGAAAAAAAGTTTTCCACAGACTTTCAACAGGTGTTGAAAACTATGTTGAAAGTTTTATTCAAGAAGCTTCGACAAAAAAACATCTTTCCACCAACTTTTCAACTTTTCCACAAATGAGTTTTCAACAGCAAAGTTGAAAAGTTGAAAAGTTGAAAAAGTTTTCAACAAGTTTTCAACAATCTTTCAACATTTCAACTTTTCCACAGACTTTCAACAGTTTTCAACAGAAAATCTTTCAACAAGTTTTCAACAATCTTTCAACATTTCAACATTTGGAAAAGTTTTCAACTTTTCAACAATTTTTCAACAGTGCCAATTGTTGAAAACTTTACCCATTTTTTGCCCATATTGCGATGAAAAAATTTTTTTCAACACTTTCAACAGCCCCTACTACTACTACTATCTTAATTATTATATTTTTTATTTTTTTTGCAAACGAAAAAATGAAAAAATTTTTCAAAATTGCAACTCTCGAAAAGAAGAAAAAATTAAAAAAATTCAGAGATAATATTTCCATAAAAAAATTAAATATGGTAAATTTTTGAAAAAATTTTTCAGAAATGGGGCAGAGAAAAAAACAGTAACCCCTTCTGAAATTCAAAATGCAGTTTCTAATTTTTTCACAAGCTTTCCTCTGTCAAATTACTGTTCGCTTGTTAATATATAACCAAATACAAACAAGGAGATGAAAAGATATGCAGTTTACCTGCAACAAAAATGACCTTTGCAACGCAATCGCCCATGTATCCAAGGGAGTTTCCTCAAAGTCTACCATTTCAGCACTAGAGGGAATCTGCGTGCAAGTCTCTGAGGGACAAGTCACACTGACAGGCTATGACCTCGAAATTGGAATCAGGACTTCCATTCCAGTGAAAACTGATGATACGTTTTCTTGTGTGTTGAATGCAAGGCTATTCAGTGAAATGACTCGCCGTATGTCTGGGGAAGATGTACGCATTGAAATTGATGATGCAATGAATGTGCATCTTTCCAGTGATGACACAGAGTACAGAATTTCTGCAATGAGTGCGGAAGAGTTTCCGGCTTTACCAGTCGTGGAGACAACGGCACAAACAACCATTGCACAAGATATTCTTCGTTCCATGATTCAACAGTCAAGCTTTGCTGCTTCTACGAAAGACGACAAGCCCATTTTAACTGGTGAACTCTTTGAGGCAGAAGACGGGTTGCTTTTCGTTGTTGCAATGGACAGATTTCGTTTGGCATTGCGTCAGGAGCATATTGGAGAAATTGAAAATTTCCGTTTCGTTGTGCCAAAGAAGGCATTAAACGAGCTGATAACTTTACTGGCGGATAATGCAGAAACTCCCTGCACATTCGCTACCAATGGCAAGCATATTGTATTCTCTGTGAGTGGGTTCGAACTGTTTGCAAGATTACTTGAGGGACAATTCCATAATTTCAAAAGCAGTATTCCAACTTCCGAGAAAACAACTGTTACCCTGAATACCAAGGATTTAATTGGCTGTGCAGAACGTTGTTCCCTTCTCATCAATGACAAAAATAAAGCTCCTATGCGCTGTGTATTCGCTGATGGCTTTGTAGAAATTTCCTGTCAGACTGCAATTGGTGCAGTGAATGACCGTATTCCTGCACAGATTGACGGAGAAAACTTGACAATTGGGTTAAGTAACAAGTATCTTTCAGAAGCTTTGCGTGTATGCGATTGTGATAAAATCTGTCTGCACATGAGCGGAAGCAACAAGGTTGTGAAAATTACCCCCATGGACGGAGAAAGCTTTATTTACTTGATTATGCCAATTCAGCTGAAAAATTGACCGGAGGAGATTTCATGGAAACAGAACGTGTTAAAATTACAACGGAATTTATCAAGCTGGATGCTTTGCTGAAATTTTCCGGTCTTTGCGATACAGGCGGATTTGCGAAAGAACTTGTTCAGGCTGGAAAAGTGAAAGTCAATGGTGAAATTTGCACCATGCGTGGGAAAAAAATCCGCTCCGGTGATGTCATAGAAGTTGACAAATATCGGGTTGAAGTGGAATAATCATGCATATTACGTCTTTTTCGGCAGATGGATTCCGTAACTTGAAGGGAGTTCAGTTGACACCTGACCCCCATTTCAACCTGATAACTGGCGATAATGCCCAAGGGAAAACGAATTTACTGGATGCAATTTGGCTTATGACTGGATGCCGGAATTTTCACGGCGCAAAGGAACGGCATTATTTGGGCTTTGATGCGCCATTTTTCCGCTGTGAAATGGCTTTTCATGATGGCAGACGTGAACAGAATATCGTCTACACTTTGGAGCGTGGTCAAAAAAATAAGCGAAAAATTGCCATCAATGGAGTGCAGACCAACAAAACAGGGAGTTTGTTTGAAGCGTTTCATTGTGTTGCATTTTCGCCGTCAGATGTGGAAATTGTGAGCGGTTCACCAGAGAAGAGAAGGGCTTATATGGACTTATGCGCCTGTCAGTTGCACCCTTCCGATATGCAGTATGTCAGCCGTGCCTCGTTATTGCTTGCACAGCGGAATGCAAGCATTCAAAATGCTAACAAAGGCAGAATCCGCCGTGAAGATGTTACCATCTGGGATGAACAGCTTGCAAGAGTCGGCGCACACATTGCCTGTATGCGTGCTTCCTACGTCAGAAACCTGATACCCCTCTGTGAGGCTCTGTACGGCGTTATGACGGGCGGAGCGGAGACCCTAGGTATTTCATGCAAAAGTTCTGTCTACGGCTCTACGAGCCTTCCAGAGCGTCCTACGAGGGTTCTGGTGGAGCAGTATCAAAAAATGCTTGCTGAACACCTTGCAGAGGACTTGAAAGCAGGTTACACTGTGAAAGGGATTCAGCGTGATGATTTACTGTTGACAATTGGTGGAAATTCTGTCCAGATTTATGGCTCACAAGGACAGCGCAAAAGCATTGCCATTGTTTTGAGATTGGCACAGGCTTATTTGTATAACCAGAAACACCGCCGTTCCCCTGTGGTTTTGTTGGATGATGTCATGGGAGAATTAGACGAACGGCGACAAAAATTGATTTATGACATGGTGGCAGATATGCAGGTATTTGTGACATTGTGTCACCCCTCTTCCCTTTGCCTTGAAAAGCGTGGAAAAGTTTTCAAGATGGAAAAAGGGGTCTTAACTGAACAAGCCAACTGTTGAAAACTCTGTTGAAAATGTTGAAACATGGGAAAAAACAGTTCCGGCATTATCATAAATTTGTTTCGTGAAAAAGTTTTTCCACATAGTTTTCCACTATGCTGTTGAAAACTTTGTTGAAACATGAATTTCTTCCCCTCGTATGGGGGAAAAGGAGTGTGAAGAAATGGAAGAAGAACGCTATGATGCGGAGCAGATACAGGTACTGGAAGGATTAGAACCTGTTCGGGTTCGTCCGGGAATGTATATCGGCTCAACAAGCATTGACGGTTTGCACCATCTTGTCTATGAGATTGTGGACAATGCCATTGATGAAGCATTAGCAGGATACTGCACAGAAATCAGGGTGGAAATTCTGCCTGAAAATATTATCCGTGTCACGGATAACGGGCGAGGAATTCCAACCGGAATTCACCCAACTGAGGGCATTTCTGCGGCGACAGTTGTTTATACTGTTCTCCATGCAGGCGGTAAATTTGGCGGAGGCGGTTACAAGGTTTCCGGCGGTTTGCATGGTGTTGGTGCATCGGTTGTCAATGCGCTTTCTGAATGGCTGGAGATTACCGTCAAGGACGGTGAAAATGTCCATTTCCAGCATTTTGACCGTGGTGAATACAAAGAACCCCTGAAAGTCATCGGCAAAACTTCCGAAACTGGAACAATGGTTACTTTCAAGGCAGATTCAGAAATTTTTGAAACCACCAATTACGACTATGAAGTTTTGCTCAAACGCATGAGAGAACAGGCTTTCTTGAATGCTGGTATCCGGATTGTGATTTCTGACACCAGAAATCCTGATGAAATGCAATCTGAAACTCTGCACTATGAGGGCGGTATTCGTCAATTTGTTGAGCATATTCACAAGGTCAGAGGGTATGAAGCAGTTGGAGATGTGATTTACATTTCCGGCACTTTGGGCGATTCTTTCGCTGAAATCGCTATGCAGTACAATGACAGCTACAACGAGTGTGTCATGTCCTTTGCAAATAATATTCACACCAAAGACGGTGGTAGTCATGAAACTGGTTTCAAAAATGCCCTGACAAAGGTCATGAATGATTATGGCAAGAATTTCGGCATTCTCAAAGAAAATGAAAAGCTTTCCGGTGATGATGTCCGTGAGGGATTGACTGCTATTATCTCTGTGAAACTGACCGAATGCGAATTTGAAGGGCAAACAAAGGGACGTTTAGGAAATCCGCAAGTTCGCCCATTTGTTGAAAAGCTCATGCAGGAAAAATTGATGAGCTATTTCGAGATGAATCCTGCGATTGCTAAAGAAATCCTTGATAAATGCCTTGCTGCCAGACGTGCAAGAGAAGCCGCTAAGGCTGCCAGAGAAACCGCAAGGCGCAAGACTGCTATGGAAAGTGCTTCTCTCCCTGGGAAGTTGGCGGATTGTTCCGAACATGGTGTAGAAAATACCGAAATCTACATTGTCGAGGGTGATTCTGCCGGAGGTTCTGCAAAGGGGGGACGTGACCGCCGTTATCAGGCGATTTTACCTCTTTGGGGCAAAATGCTCAATGTGGAAAAAGCACGCATTGACAGGGTTTATGGCAATGATAAACTTATGCCGGTAGTCACTGCTTTGGGTACTGGTATCGGAGAAGATTTCAATATTGAGAAACTGCGCTATGACAAAGTTATCATTATGGCGGATGCCGATGTTGATGGCTGTCACATCCGTACGCTGTTACTGACATTCTTTTTCCGCTATATGCGCCCATTGATTGAGAATGGAAATGTTTATATTGCACAGCCTCCATTGTTCCGTGTACAGCGTGGGAAAAAGGTTTACTATGCCTTTTCAGATGCGGAACGTGACAAGTATATTGCAGAATTGGCTGACCCGAATGGCAATTCTTCCAAAGTCGCTGTACAGCGTTACAAGGGCTTAGGTGAAATGGATTCCGAACAGCTTTGGGAAACTACCATGAACCCTGAAACTAGGACAATTCTCAAAGTCACCCTTGATGATGCGGCTAAGGCTGATGAAATTATTACCATCCTCATGGGTGACAAGGTTCTGCCTAGAAAAGATTATATCGAAAAATATGCTAGAACCGTATCCAATCTTGATATATGACCGGAGTTATGGACATGGAACAGCTTGACGGTCTTCTGCTGGAAAAGCAGTATCAGATACCCTTTGAACTGTTTCGGGATTCTTTCACAGCATTTCAGAAAAAATTCGTTTATCCCCGAAATTATGCGGTGATGGCGGTATTATTGATTGTTTGCGCAGTATATGTATATTTTATCATCTGGGGAGACGAAAACACAGACAGAACATTGTATTTTATGATAATACTATTTTGTTTGATGATGACTGCTTTCCAATGGTACAACCCTAAAAAAATCAAACGTAACCTTCTGGAAGCTGTCAGGGAAATTGAACAGGATGAATACAGACTACGGATTTTCCCTGAATATCTGGAAATTGGTACACTCTTACCAAAGGAAGAATCTCATGAAACAGATGGGCTTTTTGATGATGAACCCGAAGAAAATTTCTCCGGAACTCGCATTTATTACAACAAGGGGATGCACGTTTTGGAATATGACAGTTTTTTCATGATTTACCAGACAAAAACCATGTTTTACACTGTCCCGAAAAGTGCTTTTTCGGAGGAAGAATTGGAAGTGCTGAGGGTTCATTTTTCGAAACGGCTTGACAAAAATTTTCAGCCCTTGAAGGCTTAAAAAATCTCTTTTTGCAGAGGTGATAAATTTTGAGTAATGAAGTAAATACAACGGAATCTGTGCAGGAATCTGCACACAAAGTCATTCCTGTAGACGTTGCGGACGAAATGCACGATTCATTTTTAGCCTATGCAATGTCGGTTATTATTTCTCGTGCATTGCCTGATGTGCGTGACGGCTTGAAGCCTGTACACAGGAGAATTATCTATACCATGCACGAAAACGGCTTGACTCCTGACCAGCCCTACAGAAAATGCGCTGATACTGTCGGCGCAGTATTGGGGCGTTACCATCCGCATGGTGATGCTTCTGTGTATGATGCATTGGTTAGATTGGCGCAGGATTTCTCTTTACGCTATCCGCTTGTTGACGGACACGGAAATTTTGGTTCTGTAGATGGCGACCCTCCGGCGGCTTATCGTTATACAGAGGCGAAAATGTCGAAATTGTCGCTGGAAATGGTGACGGACATTAACAAAAATACTGTTGATTTCGGCACAAACTACGACGACCGCTTGAAAGAGCCTACTGTTTTACCGGCAAGATTCCCGAATCTGTTAGTCAATGGTTCAGTCGGAATTGCAGTCGGAATGGCGACAAATATTCCCACCCATAATTTGGGCGAAGTCATTGACGGATTGAATTTATTGATAAAAAATCCTGATTGCACGCTTGACGACTTGATGGAATGCGTGAAAGGCCCTGACTTCCCGACTGGTGGTATCATCATGGGGAAAGCCGGAATCCGTGCGGCATATGGCACAGGCAAGGGGAAAATTATTGTCCGTGCCAAAACTTCCATTGAAGAAGTGAAAGGTCGTCCTCACATTATCGTGCATGAAATCCCCTATATGGTCAATAAAGCCCGATTGGTGGAGCATATCGCCGAATTGATTAAAGACAAGCGTGTGGATGGTGCAACTTTCGTGCGTGATGAATCCGGTCGAGATGGTATGCGCATTGTGATTGGTGTCAGAAAAGATGCTATTCCGGATGTGGTCTTGAATAAATTATTCAGCTATACCCAATTGCAGGATACTTGCGGAGTGAATATGCTGGTATTGGCAAATGGTGTGCCTCGTGTGCTGTCACTGAAACAGATTTTAGAGCATTATCTTGCTTTTCAGGTGGATGTCATCACCAGAAGGGTTAAGTTTGACCTTGACAAGGCTTTGAAGCGTGCGCACCTGTTGCAAGGGTTCATGTTGGCAGCTGACGAAACAGACGAAGTGATTTCAATTTTGCGTTCTTCCAAAAACGGCGCAGAGGGTAAACAGCGTTTGATGGAACGTTTCAAAGACGTGGATATGTCGGCATTGCTGGAAGAATCTGACTATGACCTTTCCGGTTTGCATCTGCCCCATACCATCGGACTTTCTGAAGAGCAGGTGGATGCTATCATGAAAATGCAGTTCGGCTCTTTGACAGGTTTGGAACGTCAGAAAATTACGGATGAACTCTTTGCATTGTGCGGTAAAATCTCCGAATTTGAAGATATTCTTTCCGACAAACAAAAGGTTTATGAGGTCATTTCCAAGGAATTGGCGGAAATCCGCAAAAAGTTCAATGACCCCAGACGAACAGAAATTACTTCCATCAGCGGAGAATTGGATATTGAAGAATTGATTGAAGTCGAAGATTGCGTTGTCACTTACACCAATAACGGTTATATCAAGCGCATGGCTTTGGATGCTTACAAGACTCAAAAGCGTGGCGGTCGTGGGGTGCAGGGCATGAAACAACGTGAAGAAGATTTCGTTTCAGAAATGTTCATTTGTTCCACTCATGACAATATTTTATTCATCACCAACAAAGGTTATATGCACAAACTCAAATGCTACGAAATTCCGGACGGCTCAAAGGCTTCCAGAGGTTTCCACTTTGCCAATCTCCTGAATTTGCAGGAGGGTGAACGCATTTCAGCAATGCTCAAAACTAAGAATTTCGATAGTGACGAATATGTTGTCATGGTGACGAAATCCGGACAAATCAAGCGCACTCCTTTGAATGCATTCCGCAACATCCACAAAAAGGGCTTAATTGCTATCATTTTGGGTGAAGGTGACGAAATTGAAGGCGTTCGCATGACCAATGGTTCAGACCAGCTCATTGTTGCTACGAAAATGGGAATGGCGATTCGCATTCCAGAAGATACCATCAGACCGCAGGGACGCTCTGCACAGGGTGTCCGTGCAATCAAACTGCGTGAAGGTGATGAGGTTGTGTCCATGGCGAAAGTGCGCCCTGATACCACTGTTTTGACTGTCACCACAAAGGGCTACGGAAAACGCTGTCAATTGGATGATTACCGCATTCAGAACCGTGGCGGTTATGGGCTGAAAAATTACCATGTGGACGAAACCAGAGGGACTGTCTGCGGAATCAAAGTCGTTGATGATACAGACGATATTATCATGATTTCTACAGAGGGCATTATCATTCGCATTCTGACAAGTGACATTCGTGTCATGGGAAGAACTGCAAAGGGTGTTCGTGTCATGAAGGTTTCAGAGGGCAATGAGGTTGTCGCCTTCACTCGTGCTGAACATGACAATTCCGAGGAAACTGCCGAAGTCGAACAGATTTCTGACGAGGAAGCTGCTGCACAATCAGCGGAAGAATCCGAAGATGAGGATACAGCATGATAACCCTCCGGCATGAAAAAATAATTGTTGCTGGAATGAGCGGCTCTCTGCGGATTCTGCACGTTTCTGATGTGCATTTCAGTAAACGTACATCCCATGAGAACAATATGCAGGTGACTGGGGAAATTCTGGACATTTGCAAGGCTCATTCCGGAATGCTGGATGCTATCTGCGTGACTGGTGATTTGATTTCGAGGGAAAGCGGTGCAGAGACTTTTTCGGATGCTGTGGCTCTCATGCAGGGGCTGAAAGCCTATTCCCCAAAGGTATTCTATTCCATGGGGAATCATGAAATGGATTACTCACAGAAAATGCGCTTTGCATTTCTGCGACATCTTTCACGAAAAGAAATTACCGTTCTTGATAATGCAGTTGTTTGTTATGAAGGGGTTCATTTTGCAGGGCTGACACTCCCACAGACTGTATACAAGAGTAGAAACGGCAATTATTCAGACCTTAGAACCATTGACAAAGAACTTGTGACAAAATGTTTAGGGACGTGTCCGGAAAAGCCATGCATTTTGTTGGCGCATTCTCCCATAGGCTTTGAGGCTTATCAGGAATGGGGCGCAGATTTGGTATTATCCGGTCATGTTCATGGGGGGATTGTCCGCTTTGGTGAGGTAGGGCTTTTCTCACCTGAACGGAAATTTTTCCCAAAATATACCAAAGGAATTTATATGCAAAAAGGCTGTACTATGCAAGTTTCCGCAGGTATCGGGAAGTTACGCTTTTGTAATCCCTCTGAATTGATTTTGATGGAATTGTATGGCATTCCACGAGAGGAGGGAATTCATGCGACTTGATAAGTTTCTGTCAAATCGGACACCCTACTCCCGCAGTGAGGTGAAAGCCCTACTCCGGCAAGGTGTCGTACAGGTTGACGGCATCACGATACAGGATGCAAGCAGGAATATTGACCCTGAAAAACAAGTCATCACTTGTCAGGGGAAAACGATTCACGGCGGAACTTTCGTGTACTATCTTGTCAATAAGCCCTTGGGTTACATTTGCGCCACAGAGGACAGGACTCACAAGATTGTCATTAACCTGATTCCGGCTGAATGCCGTGTCAAGGGGCTGTTTCCGGCTGGAAGGCTTGACTCTGACAGTACAGGGCTTGTCTTGCTGACGGATGACGGCGCATTAGCACATAAAATTCTCTCACCGAAAAGCCATATTCCCAAATATTATTTAATTCGTCTTGCAAGACCTTTTCAGGCGGATTACATCAAGCAATGTGTGGAAGGTATCACCCTCTCAGATGGGACAGAATGCCTTCCGGCGGAAATTCAACTCATTTCGGGAAAATATGTGCTGGTTTGTCTGCATGAGGGAAAATATCATGAAGTCCGCAGGATGTTTGCCGCCTTGGGGAATCATGTGGAATTTTTGCACCGTGTCGCCATGGGAGGGGTGATTTTACCCCCGACTTTATCGACGGGTGACTATTTGGAAGTTTTCAACAAAGATGTTGAAAACCTGTTGAAACCTTTGCAATTTCAAGAAGTGTGTGAACAAATTGTGACGGACTTTTCGTCATATTTGATAAATGTAAGCCCATAAGTTTAGGTAAATAGCGACTTGAAAAAAATATCATAATTTGGTATGATATATATTAGATAGATATTTCGCCGGCATGAGTCTGTGTGGCGATGTCTAAGAATTGGCTTCACTAGCTTTTGTGTATGTTTTTGTGTGTGTTTGTTGCAACCGTGTTGAAAAGCCCTGCCCCGTGACAAGCACAACCAAATTCTGTATGCATTTCTTGTGTAAGTCCTGTTCTAAAAAATTTTATGTAAACGGAGGATTTGATAAATGGCAGGTTTATCACTTAGAGGTATCTATAAAAAATATCCGGGTGGCTTTGTAGCCGTTACCGATGTAAACCTCGAAATCAGAGATAAGGAATTCATCATTTTGGTAGGACCTTCCGGCTGCGGTAAGTCCACCACATTGCGTATGATTGCAGGTCTGGAGGACATCTCCGAAGGTGAGCTGTATATCGGCGACCGCCTTGTAAATGACGTTGCACCGAAGGACAGAGATATTGCAATGGTTTTCCAGAACTACGCTCTGTATCCGCACATGACAGTATTCGACAATATGGCATTTGGTCTGAAACTGCGTAAAGTTCCGAAGGATGAAATCGCTCGTAAGGTTGAAGAAGCTGCTAGAATTCTTGACCTTTCCCATCTGCTTGACAGAAAGCCAAAGGCTATGTCCGGTGGTCAGAGACAGCGTGTAGCTTTGGGTCGTGCTATCGTTCGTTCCCCGAAGGTATTCTTGCTTGATGAGCCGCTTTCCAACTTGGATGCGAAGCTCCGTGCGCAGATGAGAACTGAAATTTCTAAGCTCCATAAAAAGCTTGGTACTACCTTCATCTATGTAACCCATGACCAGACCGAAGCTATGACCATGGGCGACAGAATCGTAGTTATGAAGGACGGCTTTATTCAGCAGGTTGACAGCCCTCAGGGTCTGTATGAAGCTCCTGTGAATAAGTTCGTTGCTGGATTCTTGGGTTCTCCTCAGATGAACTTCATTGATGCTACTTTGAGAAAGAATGAATACGGTCAGTACGTTGTGGAATTCGGCTCTGAAGATTCTAAGAATGCTAAGGGTGTTAAGTACCAGATTGTTGTACCGGAATCTAAGTCCATTCAGGAATTGGAGCGTTATGTAGACAAGGATATTGTTCTTGGTATCCGTCCTGAAAACGTTCATGATGAGCCAGTGTATGTCAATAGTGCTACAACTGGTTTGGTAAACTGCAATGTAGAAATTACTGAAATGATGGGTGCAGAAACTTATCTGTATCTGCTCTGTGAAGGTATTTCTATGACTGCAAGAGTTTCACCTCGCTCTACTGCTCGCCCAGGGGATGAAATTCAGGTTGCTCTTGACCCGAATAAGATTCACCTCTTCGATAAGGAAACAGAAAAGACAATTGTCAACTGATTCCATTTTGTACGAAACAATTCAAAGGGGTTCGCTGTGTCCTACAGCGAACCCTTTATTTTGGAGGAAGTATGAATTACATTGATTTTCATGTACACGCATTTGCTGATAAAATCGCAGAAAGAACCATTTCCGCACTTGCCAAAACTGCCGGAAAACCGCCGGCTTCGGATGGTACACTTTCCGGCACAGAAAAAATCATGAAACAATGGGGTGTGGATGGGTTTGTATTGCTTTCCATTGCAACGAAACCTTCTCAACATCTGGTTTGTAATAATTGGGCTGCATCCTGTAAATGTGACCATATTTTTCCATTTGGGAGCGTTCATCCTGATGGAGAAGACGCTTTGCAGGAGTTGGAACGTATCAAGGAATTAGGGCTTTACGGCATTAAACTGCATCCGGATTATCAGCATTTTTATGCAGATGAGGAACGGCTTTTTTCGATTTATCGCAAATGTGGGGAATTGGGATTACCGATTATTTTTCATGCAGGGGTTGACCCTGTTTGTCCGGAAGATGTTCACTGCACCCCGAAAATGGCGGCGAAAATCCTTGAAAAATTCCCTGATACGACCATGATTATGGCGCATTTGGGTGCAAATGCAATGTGGGATGATGTCGAACGGATTCTTGCAGGGAATTTTGAGAATCTGTGGTTAGATACTGCCCTTGTAGGGACTTATGTTGAAGAAGACCAACTTTATCGAATTATCGAAAAACATGGCGCAGATAAAATTTTATTAGCGAGTGATTGTCCGTGGGATACCACCGATATTACCATTGAAAAAATTAAGCGGTTGCATCTTTCTGAACAGGACGAAAAAAATATTTTCGCCAAAAATGCGGAAAGACTTCTCAAAGTGGGAGAATTTGCAGAAAATGCTTGACATCTTCTGCTTAAATGTGTTATAATCTTTACAAAGAAATTTTTATCAAAGGAGTTTTGAAAATGTCATCTGAACCGAAGATTTATCAGCCTGAAATGGAATGTATGGATGTGGAGGAGCGCAGAAAGTTGCAGGGTGAGCGTCTCCGTGAAACTGTCAAGCATGAATATGAAAATGTGCCGTTCTATCGTGAGAGAATGGATGCAAAAGGCGTGAAGCCTGAGGACATTCAAACCATTGACGACCTTGTGAAATTACCATTCATGCAGAAAACTGACCTCCGTGATACATTCCCCTTTGGGCTTTTTGCTGTCCCCAATGAGGAAATTGTTCGAATTCAAGGCTCATCCGGTACAACTGGTAAGCCGATTGTTTCAGGCTATACAGAAAATGACGTTGCAATCTGGTCTGAAATGGTCGCTCGTGCAATGGCTTCCATTGGCGCAGACAAAGAGGACATTGTACAGGTATGTTATGGCTATGGCTTGTTTACCGGCGGTCTGGGCGCACATCAGGGCGCAACAGAAGTGGGGGCTATGGTAATCCCCATGTCAAGCGGTAATACCCAAAGACAAATTATGATGATGCAGGAATTGGGAAGTACGATTCTTTGCTGTACGCCTTCTTATGCAACATATCTGGGGGAAGCTATCCATGATGCCGGACTCGTTCCCAAAAAAGATATTAAGCTCCGTGCTGGTTTGTTTGGGGCTGAACCTTGGACAGAGGCAATGCGCCAAAAGATTGAGGAATTGCTTGGAATTGATGCCCGTGACATTTACGGCTTGACGGAAATCGCAGGTCCGGGGGTTGCATTTGAATGCTTTGCGAAAAATGGCGCACATATCAACGAAGACCATGTTATCGCTGAAATTATTGACCCTGTGACAGAAGAACAACTTCCCTATGGTACAGCTGGTGAATTGGTATTTACAACCATCACAAAGAAGGGGATGCCAATGCTCCGCTATCGTACACATGATATTTGTACCCTTTATGCTGGAAAATGTGAATGTGGAAGAACAACTGTCAGAATGGGCAGAATTACAGGACGTACCGACGATATGATTGTTGTGCGTGGTGTCAATGTATTCCCCTCACAGATTGAAACTGTCCTCGTCAAGACGGCTGGTGTCGCTCCGCATTATCAGTTAATTGTTGACAGAGTGAATAGTTCTGATACGTTGGAAGTTAAGGTGGAGATGACAGAGGAAGTATTTGCTTTGACCGATTCCCTTGGAGAAATGCAGAGATTACAGCAGTATATCAAAGACCAGATTAAATCTGTTGTTGGTATCTCAACAAAAGTCACAATTGTTGCGCCGAAATCTTTGCCACGTTCCGAAGGAAAGGCTAAACGTGTATTTGATAATCGAAAAATGTGATTTTTCACTTTGACATAAGGAGGGTGTAGGGATGGCAGAAGAAGTTCAGCAATATAAATGCCCTAATTGTGCCGCTGAATTGCGGTTCAATCCTAAGAAACAGGGCTTTGTCTGTGAATATTGTGATAGCTTTTTTACCACGGAAGAATGCAAAAAAGCAAATGAACAGATTGCTTCTAAGAAGGAAGAACAAAAAACTCATCATGATGAATTTGAAGAGGGAAATCAATTATATTCCTGTCCGAGTTGCGGTGCGGAATTGGTAACGGATTTAAATACAGCTGCAACAGAATGCTTTTTCTGTCATAATCCTGTCGTATTGAAAGGGCGTTTGTCTGGTGAATACCGTCCAGCGAGAGTGATTCCCTTTAAGCTTTCCAAAGAGGATGCACACCGCATTTTCAAGGAATGGTGTGCAAAAAGGAAATTCCTCCCGAACGATTTCACAAGCGAAAGTCAATTATTGCATATGGCTGGTGTGTATGTGCCGTTCTGGGTTGCCAATTGTGATGTCAGTGGGAAAATGCAGGCGGTTTGTAAACAGGTCAGAAGCTGGACTTCCGGACAGTATCGCTATACCGAAGTCAAGGAATATGATGTTCTCCGTGATGCTTCTTTAGTGTTTGAAGGGATTCCCGCAGATGGTGCAAGTAAAATTGATGATGATTTGATGGAAGCCATTGAGCCTTTTAATTATGATGCTGCACAGCCCTTTGAAATGTCCTATCTCAGTGGGTTTTTGTCTGATAAGTATGATGTCAATAAAAGTCAGGTATTCCCACGAATCCGTAATAGGGCTGTCAATGGTAGTGATGCTATGCTCCGCTCTTCTATGGTGGGATATGATTCCGTCAGGGTGATTCAATCGGATATGCAGGTACTTAAAACAGAATGGGAGTATATGCTTTTGCCTGTCTGGTTCATGACATACCAGTATCAGGGAGAACAATATTCCTTTGCTATCAATGGGCAGACCGGAAAACAGGCTGGTACTCCTCCCCTTGCCAAAAATAAGCTCATGGGGCTTTGTGTCGTGATATTTCTCGTTTGTATGGCGATTGGAATTCTAATCGGGGAAATTGTAAGCCAATTCAGTTAGGAGGGGGCAGACATGAAAAAATGGATTATGATTCTCATGACAGGGATGTTTTTATTCCTCTTGCAACCTTTGAATGTTTCCGCCGCAGATGTGAGAATTTTTGATGAAGACAGTCGCCTTTCTAGTGAAGACCTTCGGAAATGTGAAGCCGCTTTGCAGAAAACGGCTGATAAAACAGGCATGAATATTGCGGTTGTATGTGGGATTGAGCAACTTTCTGACATTGCAATTGAATCATTTTGTGATAAAAGCTGTATCGAATTGTTCGGGGAAAATTCCGATAGCATATTATATTACATGGATTTGAAGGGCAATAGCCCTTGTGACCATATCACTACAAGGGGAATGGCACAGTTTTATATTACCAATTCTGATGATTCCAGAAACCGGATTGATTTGATTTTCGATGCCCTAGATTCTTACCTTTATCCAATCGGAAAGGAAGATGTCAGCGGTGCAATTTTGGAATTTGCTGACCAAGTGGAATATTGGTATGATGCCGGAATTCCTGACAGATATTGGGTTTATGATGACCAATATCATGAATATTTGCACGTTGAAAATGGACAGATTATCCACACCAAACAAAATCCCTATCCTAATCGACAAGTTGTGGTATGGGCTGGTATCATTGGTGGTTTGATTGGGCTTTTGATTGCTGTTATCGTTTATTATAGCGTGAAAAATGCCTATCAATTTAAATACGAACTTTCCCCAACTAATTACATCAATAAGAGAAGGGTTCAGTACCACAACCAATACGACAGATTCGTCCGTACCAATACCACACGAACTCGCATTGAAAGCGATAACCGTGGCGGTGGTGGCGGAGGTTACAGTGGTGGCGGTCATAGTTCCGGCGGTTCTGGTGGCGGAAGTCACCACAGATAAAAAAATTTCCCTCTGATTTTCGTCAGAGGGATTTTTGTTATTTATTGGTTCAATAACTTCTGTTTCAGCAATGCCAAATCGATGATATTGACAATGCCGTCACCGTTGAGGTCATACTTTTTGGGTGCGCCTGCTTTGGTTTTGAGTTTCTGATTGAGTTCAATCAAACTAGAAACGGAAATTTCCAGTTTTTCGGCTGGTGTTTCGGGAGCGGTGGAGTTATAGTGAATGGTGGCATTTATGAGGGGGTTATTCCATCCACCAATTGTAATTGCATTCCACTGTTCCTTTGTGCCTGTGTAGTAAACATCTTTCAGATTTGTGCATCCATAAAAAGCAGCATTGCTAATTGTTGTCACGCTGTCGGGGATGGTGACAGAGGTCAGGCTGGTGCATCCATAAAAAGCAGCATCTCTAATTGTTGTCACGCTGTCGGGGATGGTGACAGAGGTTTTTCCAGCAGGACAACAAATCAATGTTGTTCCCTTTTTGTTATACAATATTCCATCAATGCTTGTATAATTGGGATTTTGTTTGGAAACATTGATAGAGGTCAGGCTGGTGCATCCATCAAAAGCATGCCATTCAATTTTTGTCACGCTGTCGGGAATGGTGACAGAGGTTAGGCTGGTGCATCCAGAAAAAGCATCATTTCCAATGGTTGTCACGCTGTCGGGGATGGTGACAGAGGTCAGGCTGGTGCATCCATCAAAAGCATGCCATTCAATTGTTGTCACGCTGTCGGGGATGGTGACAGAGGTCAGGCTGGTGCATCCATAAAAAGCACCCCATTCAATTGTTGTCACGCTGTCGGGGATGGTGACAGAGGTTTTTCCAGCAGGACAACAAATCAATGTTGTTCCCTCTTTGTCATACAATATTCCATCAATGCTTGTATAATTGGGATTTTGTTCTGAAACATTGATAGAGGTCAAGCTGGTGCAGTCAGAAAAAGCCCAACCTCCAATTGTTGTCACGCTGTCGGGGATGTTGACAGAGGTCAGGCTGGTGCATCCATAAAAAGCAAAATCTCCAATACTTGTCACGCTGTCGGGGATGTTGACAGAGGTCAGGCTGGTGCATCCATAAAAAGCAAAATCTCCAATACTTGTCACGCTGTCGGGGATGTTGACAGAGGTCAGGCTGGTGCATCCAGAAAAAGCACGCCATTCAATTGTTGTCACGCTGTCGGGGATGGTGACAGATTCAAGGCTGGTGCATCCAGAAAAAGCATAATCTTCAATGGTTGTCACGCTGTCGGGGATGGTGACAGAGGTCAGGCTGGTGCATCCATAAAAAGCACTACTTCCAATTGTTGTCACGCTGTCGGGGATGGTGACAGAGGTCAGGCTGGTGCATTCCCGAAAAACACCCTCTCCAATTGTTGTCACGCTGTCGGGGATGGTGACAGAGGTCAGGCTGGTGCATCCATAAAAAGCATACCATCCAATTGTTGTCACGCTATCGGGGATGGTGACAGAGGTCAGGCTGGTGCATCCATAAAAAGCATAATATCCAATTTCTGTCACGCTGTCGGGGATGGTGACAGAGGTCAGGCTGGTGCATCCAGAAAAAGCAGAACTTCCAATGGTTGTCACGCTGTCGGGGATGGTGATAGAGGATTTTCCAGCAGGACAACAAATCAATGTTGTTACCTCTTTGTCATACAATATTCCATCAATGCTTGTATAATCGGGATTTTGTTTGGAAACATTGATAGAGGTCAGGCTGGTGCATCCATAAAAAGCATCCCGTTCAATACTTGTCACGCTGTCGGGGATGGTGACAGAGGTCAGGCTGGTGCATCCATCAAAAGCACCCCCTCCAATTATTGTCACAGGCAAGCCGTCAATTTCCGCTGGAATTTCCACTGTTTCTGCATTTTTATCACACTTTGAAATCTCAACATAGGTATCATATTTTTTATAGGTCAAATCGCCGTAAGTGCCTTCTGTGTAATCCGCTGCGCTTGCTGTCAATGCGGACGGCTGGAAACCTGCCTGTTTCGGGAGGATTGTCCCCATTCCGAACACCATAGAAAATGCCAATATGGCTGATATAAATTGTTTTGTCTTCATTTTATCAATCCTTTCTTATTTTGGATAATTTTATTATACTGCTTTTTGCGCTTTTTGTCAATGGGTCGTCAAAAAAATGCATATTTTTTCAGCTTATCAAAATTTTTTTGAAAAAACTATTGACAAATCCTATGAAACGTGCTATACTATAATCATACAAAACAGATAGGTAATCAAAGATAACTAGGAATATATTTTTCATGATACTTGAAAGGAGTTTTTCCCATGAGTAAGATTTATCAAAGTTTCACCGAGTTAATCGGCAATACTCCACTGTTGGAGCTGAACGGCATTGAAAAGGCTAACAATCTGGAGGCTACTCTTCTGGGCAAGCTGGAATATTTCAATCCGGCTGGTTCAGTCAAGGACAGAATCGCAAAAGCTATGATTGAAGATGCCGAGGCAAAGGGGCTTATCAAGGAAGGCAGTGTATTGATTGAGCCGACTTCCGGTAATACTGGTATCGGTTTGGCTGCGGTTGCTGCTGCAAGAGGATACCGCTTAATTATCACCATGCCCGAAACCATGAGCATTGAGAGACGTAACCTCATGAAGGCTTACGGTGCGGAACTCGTTCTCACAGAGGGCGCAAAGGGTATGAAGGGCGCAATTGCTAAGGCGCAGGAATTGGCGCAGGAAATCCCGAACAGCTTTATTCCGTCACAGTTTACCAACCCTGCCAACCCTGCTGCACATCAGAAAACAACAGGTGTTGAAATCTGGAATGATACAGATGGAAAAGTTGACATTTTTGTTGCTGGTGTTGGTACAGGTGGTACAATTTCCGGTGTTGGCGCATATTTGAAGAGCCAGAATCCTAATGTGAAGGTTGTAGCCGTTGAGCCGAAGGGTTCACCTGTTTTGACAGAGGGTGTTTCTGGTCCTCACAAGATTCAGGGAATCGGTGCTGGATTTGTTCCGGAAACTCTGAATACTGAAATTTATGATGAAGTCATTCCGGTAGAGAATGAAGATGCTTTTGAAACTGGTCGTGCAGTAGGACGCACAGAAGGCGTTCTGGTTGGTATTTCTGCCGGTGCGGCTGTATGGGCTGGTATTCAGCTCGCAAAGCGTCCGGAAAACAAGGGTAAGACCATTGTTGTATTGTTGCCGGATACAGGGGAGCGTTATCTTTCTACCCCCATGTTTGAATAATTTAGCTTAATGAAAATTTGAAGGAAGGAGCTGTTTTTCATGAAAAAAATGTGTTGTTGCTGTTGTTCTGGTCAAAATTGCATATTGATTTCACAGAAGGACAGCTTTATTCCGTAATAGGGGCATTTTGCCCGATAGTATGAGTGCATTGGTTAATGGTGCAATGGCGGAGTGTGCAGGAATTTCTGGATGCTCTGCTTTTTTGCGTCCTTTTTCAGAAAGGTTGGTTATCATGGTTGAAAACAGAGAGAGTGTCACAGCGTTAATTTGCGCATGGGTGAGGGCTTGGCACAGCAACACTGAAAGACACAAGATTTTTGATGATTATTTAGCTTATGATTTCATGGGTAAAGAAAATTACGACAGCGTGAAAGATTTCATTCAGGAACTCGCTGGAACAGAGGAAATTGACAATTTCGTCAAGAAATATTTTGCCCCGATTCCGCTTTCAAGGCTTCCTTTCACGGAACAGAGACTGCAAAAATTCATTCAACAGGGCGGTACACAATATGTCATTTGTGGAGCTGGTGCGGATATGTTCTCTTTCCGGAATGAAAATTCTGATTTGCAGATTTTCGAAATTGACCACCCCGACACACAGCGTTATAAGCTGGACAAAATTCATGAATTGGAATGGAATATTCCTGAAAATGTGCGGTTTGTGCCTGTCGATTTCGAAAAAGAAACCATGACCCAAAAACTGCTTTCGAAAGGATTTGACCCCGAAAAGAAAACATTTTTCAGTATCCTTGGAGTATCTTATTATTTGACACTTCCCATTTTTACTGAAACACTGCGACAAATTGCAGAACTTTCCGCCTTGGAAAGCGTGCTGGTGTTTGATTATCCAAAAGCCGGAAATCATTTCCCTGAACGTGTTCACGAATTGGAGACGATTACCGCAAATTTAGGTGAGGTCATGTCAGGGGGATTCCATTATAATGAGGTTTCCAGAGCGTTGTATAGTCTCGGTTTCCAGATTGACACATTCCTGACCCCTGAAAAAGTACAAAATGCCTATTTTGCGAACCGCACAGACGGTATGAAAGCATTTGAAAATGTCAACTTATTATCTGCAACTTATACCAGTGGCAGAAATTACGAATAATGATTATTGGAGGTTATTACCATGAGTAAAGCATACAAACACATCAATTCCGCATTGATTCACGGCGGTATTTCAAACGATGAAAGAACAGGCGCAGTTAATGTCCCGATTTATCAGACTTCCACCTATCAACAGGATGGACTTGGGAAAATGCGTGGTTATGAATATTCCCGCACAGGCAACCCCACCAGAGAAGCCCTTGAAGCTCTCATTGCTGAACTGGAGGGCGGTGTTGCTGGGTTTGCATTTGGTTCGGGAATGGCTGCGACTACTGCCGTATTGAGTTTACTGCACAGCGGTGACAGAGTTCTGATTTCCAGCAATGTTTATGGCGGTACATTCCGTGTATTGGATAAGGTTTTTAATCACTTCAATATCACTTATACTATCACAGATACGACTGATTTCAAGGCATTTGAAGAGGCAATTACTCCCGACGTGAAAGCCGTCATGATTGAAAGCCCTGCAAATCCCCTCATGACCGTGACTGACATCAGAAAGATTTCTGAAATTTCCCACAAACATGATTTGTTGGTGATTGTAGATAATACATTCATGACCCCTTATCTGCAAAAGCCTTTGGAATTGGGTGCTGACATTGTGGTACATTCTGCGACAAAATACCTCGGCGGTCATTCTGATGTTGTGGCAGGTCTGGCAGTTGTCTCCACCAAAGAATTGGCTGAAAAAATTGCATTCATTCAGAATTCAACAGGCGGTGTGCTTCCTCCGTTTGATTCATTCCTGCTGATTCGTGGTATCAAGACTTTGGGTGTCCGCATGGACAGACACGTTGAAAATGCTTTACAAGTCGCAGAATTCCTCAAGAATCACAAGGCTGTTAAAAATGTGTATTATGCCGGACTGGAAAGTGATGCAGGTTATGAAGTCAACCGCAAACAGGCGAAAAACGGCGGTGTCATGATTTCTTTTGAATTGTACGAAAATTATGATATTTCTGTATTTTTTGAAAGTCTCAATCTGATTATGTTAGCGGAAAGCCTTGGAGGAGTTGAGTCTCTTGTTTGCCATCCTTCCACCATGACACACGCATCTATTCCGGCTGATATTCGTAAAAAAGTCGGCATTACTGATGGTTTAATTCGCTTGTCAACTGGTATTGAAGATATTTCCGACATTCTGGCAGATTTGGAACAGGCTATTGAAAAAAGTGAGGTAAAGTAATATGAATTATTATGCATCTATGCAGGATTTAATCGGAAATACTCCTCTTGTCAAGCTGAATCATTTCGATTTACCTCAAAATGTCAATCTCTTTGCAAAGCTGGAACTTTGGAATCCGTCAGGCAGTGTCAAGGACAGGACGGGGCTTTATATGCTCAATGATGCCGAAGAAAAAGGCATTCTGAAAAAAGATTCCGTCATCATCATGGGGACGGCTGGAAATACTGGTTTAGGTGTGGCATTTGCCGCATTAAATCGGGGGTATCGTTTGATTTTCGTTGTGCCGACAAAATTCTCTGTCGAAAAGCAAACCCTCATGAGGGCTTTGGGGGCGGAAATTATCAATACCCCCAGAGAATTTGGAATGCTCGGCGCAGAACAGAAAGCCGAAGAATTGAAACTCACCATTCCGAACGCTGTCACATTCGACCAGTTCAAAAATCAGGCGAACCCTCTCGCACACTACCAAACTACCGGAAAAGAAATTTATCACGCTCTTGACGGCAATATCTCCGCAGTCGTGGCAGGTGCTGGAAGTGGCGGAACGTATACAGGGGTACTCCGTTACCTCAAAGAACAGAATCCTGATATCAAGGGTATTTTAGCTGACCCTGAAGGCTCGACAATGGGCGGTGGAGAACATCACGACTATAACATTGAAGGAATCGGGAATGATTTTATTGCTGAAACGATGGATATGTCGCTTGTTGATGATGTTGTCAAAATCACCGATACAGAAGCCTTTGAAACCGCTCGACTTCTCACCAAAAAAGAAGGCATTTTCGCTGGTTCGTCCTCTGGTGCAGCATTGGCGGCAACCTTGAAATATATCCGCAGTGACAACATTACAGGAAATATTGTAACCATTTTCCCTGACCGTGGCGACCGCTATTTCAGTAACGGACTTTATGAATAAAATCAAAGCGACTGAATGAAATGCATCCAGTCGCTTTTTTTTACTGTCCGTCCACAAAATACCGAACTACTGCATCCTCAATGAGCGGATAAATCGCTTCCAGACTTTCTGGAATTAGGATATCTGCTTTAGTGTCAAGGTCAAATGTGAAAATAATTGGCTTGTTTTTGTAGAGAAGCGGTGTGCCGTCTGCCTTGCCAAGGCTACCAGTAACAAGATTTCCTTTTTGATTAAGAGAATCGGGAATTACAAAAAGTTTCATGAAATTTCTCCTTGCTTATATTTTGTATTTTTTATATCATGCATTGTAACAGGTGAAAATTTCATCAACGGCTTTTTCGTCTTTCACCTTGCTGAACTTGCTGACAATCGGGCAGAGTATCAGACCAAACACCATGCAGAATGCTCCTGCATTCAATGGTGATGTCAAAGAAATCGGAATCGGCAATCCTGCAACCGTCTTTGTGAGTTCTGGAAACCACCCCAACAAAAACAGGCTTGTATGCAACAATGTGAAACATACCGCAAAAATAAAGCAAGCCCACACTGCCGTAGGGGTGATTTTCTTCGAATACAGTCCCAACATGAACGGCGCAAGGAATGACCCTGACAATGCGCCCCATGAAATGCTCATCAATGTCGTGATATACGCATTCTTATATGCTGCCATAATGACCGACAACAACAAAAACAGTGCAATGAAAATTCTGATAATGAATACTTGCTTCTTGTCGTCCATTTCTTTGCCCTTGTTCAGCATTGCAGGTTTGATTAAATCAAGGGTCAATGTCGAACTTGAGGTCAATACAAGGCTTGATAATGTTGACATAGATGCAGACAACACCAGCACTACAATCAATCCCATTAAAGCCTCCGGCAAGGCACTTTCCAGCATGGACGGTACAATTGCATCAAATTCCAGCTTGCCATTTGCTAATTTCTGGATAAATGCCTTTGAAGTGTCGGTTTCGTCTGCGGTTGCAAATAAGCGACCAAATCCGCCCAAGAAATAACATCCGCCGGATACAATGATTGCAAATACAGTGGAAATGATTGTTCCTCGTTTAATGGCGGAATCGTCCGAAATTGAATAGAATTTCTGTATCATCTGCGGAAGTCCCCATGTTCCTAATGAGGTCAAAATCACAACTCCCAGCAAGTCCAACGGCGCAGGGCCAAAGACGGAATTTAATGTTCCTGTGTTTCCGTTGTCGTCAGGAATCATGCCGAGATTCTGCATAGCCGTGCCAAATCCTCCGGCTTTGTTCACGACTGTGAATACAACCGCCAGAATACCAATCAGCATGATAATTCCCTGTATGAAGTCATTCAGTGCCGTTGCATGGAATCCCCCTGCAATCACATAAATTGCCGTGAATACTGCCATAATGATAATACAATAAATGTACGGTATCCCTAACGAGGATTCAAATAATCTTGATAACCCATTGTAAACAGATGCTGTATAAGGTATCAGGAACAGGAACACTATCAGAGAGGATGCTATTTTCAGCCCCTTTGAGCCGTAACGCTTTTCGAAATATTCCGGCATGGTTGTTGCATCTAAATGCTTTGTCATGGTTCGGGTTCTCCGTCCCAATACCAGCCATGCCAATAATGAACCAATCAGCGCATTCCCTAAGCCTATCCATGAAGCCGAAATGCCATACTTCCAGCCGAATTGTCCAGCGTACCCAATGAAGACCACCGCTGAAAAATAGGACGTTCCAAACGCAAACGCTGAAAACCAAGGCCCTATACTTCGCCCTCCAAGTACAAAATCGCTTACACTTTTCGTTTTTCTGTTGCAATAAACACCAATTCCCACCATCAAGAGAAGGTACAGAACCAGTATAAACCATTTTACCATTTTCAAAATCCCTTTCTTATCCAATTTTATCGCTTTTCTGCTTTAGTGTTTTTACGCTTTTAGCTGAAAAAGCGACAGCAATATTATTATAAACGATTTTCAGAAGTTTGTCAACTATTTTTCGATAAAATCATATCAGTATTTTTCTATCGAATATTCCACAAAAAATGACTCCGCTTGGATGCGGAGTCATTTGTATATTACTGATTGAGTAACTTCTGTTTCAGCAGTGCCAAATCAATGACGTTCACCACGTTGTCACCGTTGAGGTCAAATTTTTTCGGTGCGCCCTTTTGGGTTTTGAGCTTCTGATTCAGTTCGATTAAGCTCAAAACGGAAATTTCCAATGTTTCAGGGGCGGTGGAATTATAGTGAATGGTGGTTGTCTCTTTGAGAGCGTTATTAGAATCAATCTTATTCCATTGTTCCTCTGTACCAGAATAATAAACATCAGTCAAACTGGTGCATTTTGAAAACGCATTCTTTTCAATTGTTGTCACGCTTTCAGGGATGCTAACAGAAGTCAAATGAGTGCATTCCTCAAAAGTACCGTAACTAATTGTTGTCACACTGTCGGGGATGGTGACAGAGGGCAGGCTGGTGCATCCAGAAAAAGTCCACTCTGCAACTGTTGTCACGTTATTGGAGATGGTGACAGAGGTCAGGTTGGTGCATTTTCCAAAAGCACATACTCCAATTGCTGTCACACTGTCGGGGATGGTGACAGAGGTCAGGCTAGTGCAATAATAAAACGCACCTTCTTCAATTGTTGTCACGCTGTCAGGGATGGTGACAGAGGTCAGGCTAGTGCAATAATAAAACGCATCCTCTTCAATTGTTGTCACACTGTCGGGGATGGTGACAGAAGTTTTTCCAACAGGGCAACGCAACAATTTTGTAATGTTTTTGTTATATACTATTCCATCAACACTTGTATACTTTGGATTTTGTTCTGAAATATCAATTGCAGTCAAGCTGGTGCATTCCTCAAAAGCATCACTTTTAATTGTTGTCACGCTGTTAGGGATGGTGACAGAGGTCAGGCTGGTGCATTCAGAAAAAGTCTCCCCTCCAATTGTTGTCACAGGCAAGCCGTCAATTTCTGATGGAATCTCAACTGTTTCTGCATTTTTATCACAACCAGTAATTTCAATATGGGTATCATATTTTGTATAGGTAAAATCGCCATAAGTGCCTGTTTCCTCTGCACCTGCAGTCAATGCAGACGGCTGGAAATCTGCCTGTCTCTGGAGGATTGCGCCTGTCCCGAATACCATCATACAAGCAAGCAAACCGGCTGTCAAATGTCTGTATTTCATCTTCTCATCCTTTCAAATAGTTTCTGATAATTTTATTTTAGCATATTTTTGAATATTTGTCAAGTAAAAATTATACATCCCCCCAAAAAATAGATAAATTCGCCAAAACAAAAAGCCCCCGATTTCAGGGGCTTTTCTGTGGGGTTATACGGCTTCTTCCAAGACGACACGCAATTTCTTGATAATTTTCTTTTCCAGTCGGGAGATGTAAGACTGAGAGATACCAATTTTATCCGCAACTTCTTTTTGAGTGAGAGCCTGACGACCGCCCAGCCCGAAACGCAGTTCCATAATTTCACGTTCTCTGTCGGGGAGGGCGTTGACGGCATTCATGAGGGATTCGCATTCCGCCTGCCATTCAATGCCACGGCTGACAATATCGTCATCTGTGCCGAGAATATCCGAAAGTAACAATTCGTTCCCATCCCAATCCACATTTAATGGCTCATCAAAGGACACTTCACAGCGATACTGCACAGACTTTCTTAAGAACATGAGAATTTCATTTTCAATGCACCTTGATGCATAAGTAGCAAGCTTGATATTTTTATCAGGGCAAAAGGTTTCAACGGCTTTGATAAGTCCGATTGTTCCAATGGAAATGAGGTCTTCCAGATTCACACCGGAACTTTCAAATTTTTTGGCAATATAGACCACTAACCGCAAATTATGTACAATCAATAATTCCCTTGCATGGGTGTCACCTTGGGCGAGTTTGACAAAAATCTCTGCTTCCTCTTCTTTGGTGAGTGGTGGGGGCAATGTGTCCGAACCGCCGATATAATCAACAGAACAAGGATTCAAGAGCTTTTCCAGAAAATGGCGGATGATTTCCAATAAATTCATGATAAATAACCTCCTAATAATGTAATAATTTCGGATTGAAAATGGCTTGACGGTGATTTTGTTCACTCAATCCAATGAGTGCATCTACTTTTTTGGTCAATCCTGTCTTTTCGGAATGAATCACAATTTCATCAGGGTGGAATACCATGAGCATCCCTTCTCCGGCTACTGTGGTACAGGGAAGAGGACGAAAGCCTTTCGCCGGAAGCGTTGCAGGGAGCATTTCATGCAGTGGCTCTTTTCCGCAGATAATCACCGGCTGACCTGTCAGGAAATCCGTCAAGGTATTTCCAGTATCTGCCAGTCCATCAAGACGAATGGTATGTACTCCATAACGGACGGAAACAAAATAATTGTCATCTGGTGTTCTGTCGTGAAACCGCTGAATGATACTCAATAGCAAATATGCCGAAATTGTGCCGATTATCAGCACTTTTAGCGAAATATCCGGATACCATATCCCATTCAGATAGCATATTCTTCCCGAAAACGACAGCGCAAACAATCCCCCTGCCATCAAACAGCTGATTCCCAGAAAACAGAAACACTTCCATAAAAATTGGTGTTTCCTTCCAAAGGCAATCCAGCAAATCAAAAATGCAACTCCCATTTTGCAGACAATCGACAGCAAAAATGGCATTGTCGGCGCAAGTATCAATAAGGAACTGAAACTCCCTGCTCCTGCTCCCAGCAAGGCACGGGAAAATTTCAAATGCGTATGAGTTAATCTTGCAGTCAATCGTAATAGCAGATAATTCATGTAAAGGCTGAAAATCAATAATACATCAAGGTAAATTGTGCGCATGTCCTCACCTCAATACTATTATACATCATCTTGCATGAGAAATTTGTCATTTTGTGTAAGCAAACCTTGAAAAGGAAAAATTTTCCACTGTATGAACTGCATGATTTCAGGGCATAGTATTTTTGGGAAATTCCGTTATGGGAGGTAATATCATGGCATATCATAAAGTCGTCATTGCCGGAGTGAATACGTCTGAACTGCGGGTGATGAGTGAAGACGAAAAAATGAAACTGCTCAAAGAATTCAAGGAAACAGGAAGCAAAGCAATCCGAGATGAATTGATTCAGGGAAATTTACGGCTTGTTTTGAGCATTGTACAGCGTTTTGCTGGAAGAGGGGAAGACGTTGACGACCTCTTTCAAATTGGTGTCATTGGATTGATTAAGGCAATCAATAATTTTGATTTATCCAAGGAAGTTCGCTTTTCTACCTATTGTGTCCCGATGATTGCCGGAGAATTGCGCCGTCATCTGCGTGACTATAATCAAATCAAGGTCAGCCGTTCCCTGCGTGACCTTGCCTATAAAGCCATTCAAGCCAAGGAACAACTCACTAACCAATTACAGCGTGAACCCGAAATTGAGGAAATCGCCCAAGCCATTGGCGAAAAACGTTCTGATATTGTGATTGCATTGGAAAGTATCAGCGACCCGATTTCCTTATATGAACCTGTCTATTCCGATTCTGGTGACACATTATATGTCATGGACCAGCTCAGCACACAGGAAAGCGCAGAAAGCTGGATTGCTCAATTTTCCATGCGTGATGCAATGAAGGCATTAGGTGACAGGGAGAAAAATATCCTCTATCTGCGTTTCCTCTGCGGGAAAACACAAATGGAAGTTGCAAAGGAAATCGGCATTTCACAGGCACAAGTTTCCCGACTCGAAAAAGGAGCTATCTCCAAAATTAAAGAGGCAATTTAAAAATGTGGAGCGATTTGCTCCACATTTTTGGTCATCTATTAAAATTTCACATAATTTTCACCAAATTATCACCTTTTTTTTGGATGTTACAATGAGAAAAATATTGAAATATGGAGGAAAAAATCATGGAATATTCAGATAAAGATTGGCTTACAGCTCTTTTGCTGTGTATCTTTGTAGGTGGTCTTGGTGTTCATCGGTTCTATGTTGGAAAAACTGGCACAGGGGTGCTGTGGCTTTTGACGTTGGGTTGTTTTGGCATAGGCTCGTTGATTGATTTAATCCAGATTGTATGTGGAAATTTCACAGATGCTAATGGATTACCTCTGAAAAAGAATTGAAAAGAAAAACAACACGATAAAATAAAAACTGACTTCACATTCCAGTGGAGTCAGTTTTTTTATGAAAAAGAGAAACCCCCTCAGCCTTTCAGTCGAGGGGAAAGGAGACAAAAATTATTCTTCTGCGTCTTCATCAGCCTTTTCAGCGAGGTCTTCTGCTGCGTCAGCGAGTTCCTCAGCAGCTTCCTTGACTTCGTCAACAGCATCAGCAAGCTCTTCAGCCTTTTCTTCTTCCTTCTCATCCTCTGCATCAAGCTCATCATCAGCGAACTTGAAAGGCTCTGCATTAAAATCATCCATGAAGTCATCATCATCAAATTCAGCACTATCAAAGCGCATTCTGTTCTTATTATTCTGCTTCTGGAGGACGAATACAACAGCGGCAGCGGTTGCAACGGCGGTAGCGATAATCATGGCAAACGTTTTGAATTTCATAATAAAGTTCCTCTTTTCTCCGCAGTATTAAATGAGGGGTTAGGAACTGCCGGACTGCTGCGGTCGGTTCACGGACAGCCTAAAATCTTATATCTAGTATTATACCACATTTCTTCCAACATTTCAACACTTTTTTGAAATTTTTTTCTAAAAATTTGTAAAAAAATTCAAAGATGCCGAAAAAAGGGCATTACAGATTCCCTGTCAGATACATTAAAATGGAAAGTACGACTGTTGGAGCTGTTTCACAGCGCAAAATTCGGTTTCCCAGCCATACCCGATAAAGACCAGCGGAAACAGCTTGATTGGCTTCTTCTTCGGAAATTCCCCCTTCACTCCCGATGAAGATACCAATATTTTGGTGATGTTCAAGGGGGACTTCCCCGAAGCGGATACCGCCTTTTTCTTCATAAAGCATGATACTGCAATCTTGTTTCTGCATATCTTCAAGAGCCTGTTTCCATGTCATCAAGCCGGAAACTTGGGGAATCATCCCCCTTCCGGATTGTTTCGCCGCAGAAAGGGCAATTTTCTGTAAACGCTCCTGTTTTTTGGTAAAATCTTTGGCGGTTGGTCTTGCGACACAACGAGCCGTCAAAACAGGCACAATCCGGAAAACTCCCAATTCTACGGATTTCTGGACAATTTCAGCAAGCTTATCCTGTTTCGGGACTGCCTGATATAATGTGATTTTCACGGAGGGTTCAGCCGAACAGGGGACAATTTTTAGGGGATGTAAATAAACTTCCGTATCCGTGATACCTGTAATTTCACAATGGTAATCTATTCCACAGGAACAGACGGTTAAAGGTTCACCGACACGCATTCTTAACGAACGTCCAATATGTCGGGCATCTTCTCCGGTGATAATGATTTCTTCATCATTCGCTTGTTCAACAAAAAATCTTGGCATAATTCCCTCACATCATAGCATAATAGCCGTTTTCGGTCTGAAATACAAAAATATGTTGCTCATCAACAATGGTTGACTTTGCATCCTCATCATAAGTGAAATCCCATTCAAGGGTAAAATCCCATGCTCCCAACAGGGAAGGAGAAAATGCATTTTCGGTGAGATTATCCATCAATGCAATGGCTTCCATAAGTCCGCCAAGTTCTCGATTGTCTGAGATTCCGTTCACCATTACCATACTAAATTTGAAATCTTCTCCGGTATTATTAGCAACAGAAGTGTGCAAAGCTTGCATCATTTCATCAGCGGATGCATAGGAATACACTTCATTGATTTGATAGTCTGCATAGCCTTCAGGGGTAATTTTTTGGTACAGTTCCCCATCTTGATTTTGGATAGAGGCGCAAAGGTCAGCAACCGCTGAAACTTGCTCTTCTGTTACGAAACGACGGTCATAAGTGACAGGCACAGCATAGCTTGTCTTATTAGATTTCATGGTAGCACCATAGGGCAAATTTTCTTCACCCAATTCAAATTCTTCTGGGGTGGTTGGTTCTTTCTTGCATCCTGTCATACATGGTACAAGCATGACAGCCATCAGAAACAAGGCGGTAATTTTTCGGAAACAATTCATAAAGGGATTTCCTTTCTTTTGTGGATTTCATCAATATAATTCTGCAATCGTTACAGAAAACTTTCCTTCCCATATTTTCACAGGAATAGGGGTATGAAAATCATAAATTTCAGGTTCAAGGGACTTTTCAAAGAAATACACAGATACTTTTTCTTTATCGGGGTCAATAATCCAATACTCACGCACACCAAACTTTTGATAAAGCCGTAATTTCCGGATATAATCATCACTTTTATTGGTGCTGACAACTTCCGCCACAAAATCGGGCGCACCGTCATAGTATCTTGGAGAGAAATTTTCAGGGTTACAAGCTATGAATACATCCGGTACAACCATATTTTCAAAGTTCAAACGAACATCTGTAGGCACACAATAAGACCTACATTTTCCACCGTTTTTCTTGATAAATTGACGGAATAAGCTCACCATTTCAATTGTAATATCTTGATGTTCCAATGAAGGCGAAGCCAACCCGACAATTTCGCCGTTAATCAATTCTGTACGATATTCATAATTTTTTGTTTCAATGAGATAATCTTCTACAATATAACGTTCAATCTTTCTAGCTGTGCTTTCCATAGCAAAGCCTCCTTTCATAGGATATACTACTACTCTACCACAAATCAGCGAGTTTGTCAAGTAGCAATACCATACCTGATTGGGGAAAAAAAGCCATCACTGAAAAAAGCATTGACAAAATATCTGCTTATCGTTATAATAAAGAGTGAGAGACTGGAAAAAATCGGTCTATCTATCATTTTCAGTGAGGTAATATTATGGGTATTTTTCAATTTACCAGACAAAACCATGTCAATCTTTCAGAAGATTGGAAACTGTTTGCGGACTTATTTCACAATATTGGAGCATTCACTTACAAGGAAACATTGCAGACAGTATATTTTGATGAGAATGCTCAGAGAATTTTAAATGTCGGAAAATCCATGCCCAAAAATGAGTATAAAATCTTTCTTGGGAAACTGATGGAAACCCCTGTCGAGGGAGAACAGAATCTTTATCTTTTGCGCTCTGGTGCAGAAAAGCGTTACTTGAAATTGCTCTTGACAAAGCGTGAGGGGGAAGAATTGGGTTTTGTGGAAGACGTGACAAGACGAATTGTTCAGCTGAATGCAGGGCAACAGGAATATGATGATGTCACCGGAATGCTTCAAATGAGTGCTTTTTCCAATATCATCAACCAGAAAATTCAGGAGAATGAAACTTTCATTCTGACTGCGGTATATATTTCAGGGCTGGACAAAATGACCGATTTTTCTGCTTTGGTGAGTACTAATAATTGTATGGCATCTGTTGCGGAAGTATTGGGGAGATTTGCAAGTGAACAGGTTGTTTTCACGGTGAAAGATTTCCAGAAGTTCTATATCGGATTTTTCCACATGGATGAACAGAATGTTCGTGTACAGCTCCAGCAAATGCGGGAGGCTGTTTCAAAGTGCATCATTTCAGATGATTTCGGGCAGGCAATCCAAACCGAACATGGTCATATTTTAGATATGCAGGCAGGGCTTGCATTATTCCCTGACGAGGGGGATTCTTTCAGGGGCTTGATGACCCATGCCGAATTTGCATTATTTGAAACACAGCATGATGCACAAAATCCCATTACAAGATTTTCCAAATCGGAATTTGAGCGCAAAAAAGACGAATATCGGGAAGAACAACTTTTTCAAACTATCATTCATGAAAATCAGCTTCACTATCATTTCCAGCCCATTGTTGACGCTCATAACGGGAATATTGTTGGCTATGAAGCTCTCATGAGGTCAGAACATTTCATACCAGATAAAATTCTGGAAATTGCCGAACGCCTTGGACAACTCTATAAAATTGAATATGCAACGCTTTTCAATACCATGCACTTTTTGGCAGAACATCAAAGCAGTTTTTCGGATAAGTCCCTTTTTATCAACTGCATTCCAGATAATATTCTGAATGATGCTGATTTCAATGAATTGTTACTCCTGTATGAGGAATTATTTGGAAAAGTCGTGATTGAAATTATTGAACAGCTGGAAGGCAGTGACAAAATGATGAAAACCCTCCGTGAACGCTGTCAAAGTGTCAAGGCTCGACTCGCCATTGACGACTATGGAAGTGGCTATGCCAATACTGCAACACTTCTTCATAATATGCCAAATTATGTCAAAATTGATATGGAATTGATTCAGGGTATTTGCAAAAATACCAAAAAACAACAGCTCGTTGCAAGTATCATTGATTATGCACATGAAAATCAGATGCTTGCAGTGGCTGAGGGTGTCGAGGAAGAAGCAGACGTGAAAATGTTGATTCGCATGGGGGTTGACCTTTTCCAAGGGTACTATTTCGCAAGACCTACCCCCTACCTTTTGGAGGAAATTTCAAAAGAAGTCCGTGATGTCATTATCAATACCAACTTAGAGGAAACCACTGGACAGAAGAAAATTTATAATGCCCATCAGGATGCAGAATTGAATCTGGTTGACCTTGCATTACAAAATTATACTGACATTCATGTGTACCGCCATCAATTGACTTTGATTGGAGACCCTGAAAAACAAGTTCCTATGCATATCGCCATTATGGATAATCATAGCTGTGAATTGACATTCCAGAATGTCAATATCATCTGTCAAGATAAGCCAACGATTGAGATTGGAACTTATGCCCATCTCACCTTGATTGCAGAAGGAGAAAACCAAATCAATTGTATGGGGATTCGTGTACCAGAGGGGGCATTTTTCCATTTGTTGGGTGACGGAAATCTCAAAGTAGACAGCTATTCGAAATTCGGCTATGGTATCGGCGGAGACTGTGACAGCAGTTATGGCAATATCACCCTTGAATCCAACGGCAATGTGGAAATCATCTGCAATAGTGACAGAGGTGTTGCCATTGGTGGCGGTTCGAATCCAGATGACTCCGAAATCTGCTTAGAAGCTGGAAAGATTCATGTCGTGGTTGGCTCACCGAATGCCCTCGGAATCGGTGCGATTGACGGCGCAAGCGGTGACTCCCTCATCTATGCAAATCCCAATTGTAAGCTCGACATTGAAGTGAATGGAATCGGAAGCGTTGGAATGGGGGCATTGTTCGGCGGTGTTCATGTGAAATGCTTCTCTGATGTCAAATTCAATGGCGGAGGAAATAAAGTCGTTGGCATTGGCGCACTTAATAAGGGTACTGGAATTGTGGAAGTTGGAGACAGTCAGCTCAATTTCTTCATGAGAACCAATTTCGGGGCTTGTATCGGTGCAATTGGCGGTGAGGTTGATGTCATTGTCACCAATTGCAACATTGAAGTGGATGCAGAGGGCGGAGAAATTACCGGAATCGGCGACTCCAAAGGCAGCGGAGACGTGACCCTTGACCATACCGAACTCAGAGCCTACATTCTCGCAGCAAAACCCCATGAGGCTGGTTCTAAAAATGGTCAGTTTACCATGCATAGCAGTACCATCATTGCCGACATTAACGACAAACACAACACCACAGGGGAGTGATTTAAAATGCAGAATGAAAATGAAGCTGTATTATCCAACGACAAGCGTTTTACCTCTTTTTCATTTGGGGATAAAGTAATCCGCTTTCAGACTTCTTCAAAATTGGAACGGTACACGAAAATTGTTGAATGGAATCATGGTTATCTTGTTGTGATGGCTGTGTATGACGGTGTGGAAATGGAAGAATATATTGATTTAGTTCCGATTCTGGAAAATCTTTGTATTGAACCAGATAAATTTTTGAATTCTATCAGAAAGGTGTGTATTCATTATGATTGACATTAACAAGATTGCGGACAATGCCGAAATGATTGTAAACGGCTACGCCTTTACAAAAATTCCTGCTGGAGTTCAGGCTGTCAATTTAAACCGTGCAACTGCTTGTGTCATTGGAATGAAAGATTCTGTGATTGAATCTAGTATGGATGATATTGAGCTTGAAATTGTCATGGACTATTATCAGCGAAACAAGCAGTTTATGGAGGATTGAGTATGCCGAAATATTATGCTTTCAAAGTATGCGGTTATTATTTGTACTTCACTTCTCATTGTGTTGTTGAAGCAATGCATGTTCATGCAAGTGACAGTAAACTGACAGAATCGGGTTCAGCAAAGTTCTTTGTGAAAAATAACGGAGATACCACTGTAGAACATCAAGGAATGCTGAACGACAGAGAGGTCTTGAAAATCCGTGCATTTATCAAGGAAAACTACAAAGAGATGTACATGAAATGGGCATCTTTCAGCGAAAATGGATTTTATGGTGAATAATTCTATCAAGATATGAAAGGATTGATATTATGAAAAAAACAAGCAAACACAGATTGACAGCCGTTTTCATGGCTTGCCTGCTGATTGCTGGAATAGGTGCATCCCTTCCGGCAACCATGGGAGCTGAACCGCCTGCATTGACTGCAAAGGCAGAGGAAGAAGCTTCTACTATCAAACATGGAAAATGTGGCGATAATTTGCTATGGATGTATTTAGATGGTATTTTAGTGATTAGTGGTACAGGAGACATGCAAGATTATGGATACTCTTATGATGATGGACCACCTTCTTTTCTTCCAGTAGTACCTTGGCGAAAAGATATTACTTCCGTTATCATCAATCAGGGTATCACCAAAATTGGAAGTTGTGCTTTTTCTGGATGTACTAATTTGAAATCTATTATCATTCCCGACAGCGTGACAACCATTGGAAGTTCTGCTTTTTCTGGATGCACCAGCCTGACCTCTGTCACCATCCCTGACAGTGTGACAACAATTGGAAATGATGCTTTTTCTGGATGCAAGAGCCTGACCTCTGTCACCATCCCCGACAGCGTGACAACAATTGGATGGCATGCTTTTTCAGGATGCACCAGCCTGACCTCTGTCACCATTGGAAACAGCGTGACAACAATTGGAGAGTATGCTTTTTCTGGTACACCATGGTTAAAAGAAAAACAAAAACAAAATCCGTTTGTAGTTGTAAATGGTATTTTGATTAGTGCTGAAACTTCTTCGGGAAATGTAATTATTCCCGATAATGTGACAAGTATTGGAGAAAGTGTTTTTTCTGGATGTACCAACCTGACTGCTGTCACCATCCCCGACAGCGTGACATGGATTGGAGGGGATGCGTTTGCGTGGTGTAAAAGCCTGACCTCTGTCACCATCCCCGACAGCGTGACAACAATTGGATGGTGTGCTTTTGAGGGATGCACCAGCCTGACCTCTGTCACCATCCCCGACAGCGTGACAAGTATTGGAGATAGGGCTTTTTCTGATTGCACCAGCCTGACCTCTGTCACCATCGGAAACAGCGTGACAACAATTGGAGAGTATGCG
>Ga0326511_10000014_pt1 | contig 135306 bp, 176 predicted proteins | sample 0_2496_0518_D_FD_203701 | JGI IMG/M metagenome (GOLD analysis project Ga0326511, IMG submission 203701) | Bovine rumen microbial communities from UC Davis, California, United States - 0_2496_0518 | ecosystem: Host-associated > Mammals > Digestive system > Stomach > Rumen | place: USA...
CTATATTAGATTTACCTATTTTTTATTGTCGTTCACGCTTTAAGGATAAAGAAGGTAATGATATAATTGAATTTAATGTTACATATTTTGACACTATACACGATGGGGAATACCGGAAGAAAGCATTGGCCGCTTATCCTGCTAATGTGGTAAACTGGTATAGACGCTGGAAAGCGAGAAAAACAAAAAGTCCATGGTGTTATATTTCTACTAGTGTAGGGATTTGTATGTCATTGATTGACGAAAGGCCAGTATTTTTAAATATTATTGCTGCAGAGTTAGAATATGAAGATGCCAAGGACATAAATAAGGAAAGAGACCTTGAAGAAATTAGGAAGATTCTGATTCAACATATTCCACATCTAACAGATGGAGGATTGTTGTTTGAGCCTGAAGAAGCAGTTGAAATGCATAAGGGCGCGGTTGACATGATGAAGAAGAATGAAAATCTCAGTGTGTTAACTACTTATGCGGATGTTGACGCAATTGTGTCGAAAACTGCAAATGATAATTCACTTAATTCTGTTGATAAGGCTCTTACGAATATTTATGCCGAAGCTGGTTCAAGTAGTCAACTCTTTGGCACAGATTCTAATTTATCGTTAGCTACTTCAATTACTAACGATATGGCTTTAATGATGGTGCTTGCGCGCAAGATGGCCAGATTTATAACTTCAATTATAAATGATAAGTATGGTAATACAAATATTACTTTTACTTACAAAATTTTACCAGTATCGTTTTATAATCAGAAAGAGTATGTGGAGGAAGCTCTCAAGCTCGCTAATTCTGGTTATAGTTTCTTACTGCCGGCGCTCGCTATGGATTTATCACAGCGTGAACTGAGTAATGTAAAAGACCTTGAAAACGATGTATTGAAGTTAAAAGAAAAGCTTCTGCCGCTGAGTACATCATACACAGAAACAGGAAACGTAGGACGTCCTGCGAAAGATGCACAAAATAAAAGTGCAAAAACAGTTGCTAATGAGGAATCATTAGACCGTGGAGGTTCTAACTAATGGATAAAGAAAAAGATAAATTAACAACTTTTTCTCTTTCTATTTACGGTGATGTTACTAGTTATAATGAAGTTCTGTCAAAAGCAAGATGCCGCATTTTCTACACGGGTGCAAATAGAAACGGAACTTTTATTACAGAAGAGTTCGCTGAGAAGTTAGTTTCAACACTTCCATATGTGCCTGTTAAAGGCATATATGATACAATGAAAGATGACTTCACAGACCATGGCAGAGAAAGATATGAAGGACGTATCTATGGTATAGTGCCAGAAAATCCGAACTTTGCATGGGAAAAGCATCTTGATATTGACGGAGTAGAGAGAACATATGCATGTACTGATGTATATCTCTTTACTGGATTATATAAACAAGAAGCTTTTGATATAATTCAAAAATCGCAGTCGATGGAATTATATGCTGATTCCATTGAAGGTGAATGGCAGTTCATAAACGGGAAGAGATTTTTCGTATTTACGGAAGGTCGCTTCCTCGGACTGCAGGCCTTAGGTGAGGATTATGAACCTTGCTTTGAAGGCGCCGCATTCTACACATTTGTAGATTCGGTTAAATCACTTATGACAGATTTAGAAAAAACAGAAACTTTTCAAAAGCAAAACTTGGGAGGAGAAAAACATATGAATTTTAAGCTTTCTGATAATCAGAAATATAATATGCTTTGGTCTCTTCTGAACCCAAGATTCAACGAAGAAAATGAATATGTAATGGATTATGCTGTTTGCGACGTATATGATGCATATGCTGTTGTCTTCAAGTTTGAAACTGGTGAATATGAGAGAGCATATTATACAAAGAGTGATGAAACAGATTCTCTTTCCATTGATAAAATGGAAGTTTGCTATATTATCGACGTGAATGCTGACGAAAAGCATGCGCTTGACGTTCTTCACGCTATGAATAGTAATACATATGAGAAGATTGATGAAGTCGTTTCTGGTTTACAGACACAAGTAGAAGAGTTTAACTCCAAAATTGAAGAGAACGATTCTACAATTGCGACTTTACAACAGGATAATGAAAGACTTGAGAACGAGTTAAGCGAAGCTAATAGTAATTATACTACTGCTTTAGAGAAAGTTGAATCACTTACATCTGAAAACGAAGCACTTAATGAATTCAAGGTTGCAGCTGAACTCAAAGAGAAGGAAGCTGTAATTGAGAAGTATACAACTCTTCTTGACACAGAGGAGATTGATTCGTTCAGAGAAAAGATTGATGAGTATACTAAAGATGAGTTAGATAAGGAACTGGCTTATGTTTTAGTTCAGTCTAAGTCTACAATTTTCACAACTGAAGATAGTGATTTCGTTCCGAAGGACGAGCCGAAACTCACAGGAATCGAAGCTATCTTAGAGAGACAAAAGAATAAGAAAAAATAATAAACGGAGGATTTATTATGGCTTTTAAAAGATTTGTAATTGACGGTTATGGTCAATTAGAGCTGAATCAAGTAGCCTTCCGTAGAGATGGTAGAGTCGAGGCTCAGTGTGCACTTGATGACACTGATTTCGCTTCGGTTCCGGCTGAGAATGGCATGCTTCTGGCTGTTGACAGAGTTAACAGAAAGGTTAAGTTCCCGAAGAGTGCTGTTGTTGCTAAATGCCCGGTTGCTCTCAACTATACAACAGAGCATATGTATGATGAGAGAGCTAACGCTCTGAAGGATTTCAAGCTTGAGCTCGGTGAGTTCTATCCAAGACTTGGTTTCCTTTCGGTTGGTGAACTTTTCACAACTAACTGCTTCGGCTATGATAGCGCTTTCGCTGATGATGACGCTGTTAAAGCCGTTGACCTCAGTTCTACTGACGTTTATGGCGGCATTAGTGATGAGGGTGCAATTTTACTGGATACATCTGCTCCACAGGCTGGCCCAGTTCTCAAGGTAGTTGAGAAGACGACTATGCCGGATGGACAGTTTGCATTTAAGTTCCAGGTTCTTGAAGCATAATTAAGGAGGGCAACGAAATGACTATTAAGGAAATGAAAGAGTTAGCCCTTTGTGCGGCTAAGAACGAGGCTCCAGCTAATTATTCAATGGAGAACGTCAACGATGCACTCGTTGAGGCTCTTCGCGAGATGGCTGGTTCTGTCAATCAGTTCATGAAGAACAGATATGACATTTATGAAATTATAATTGAGGCTGCTGATGAAGTCGTTCCTAAGAAGGTTATCGACGCTGTTGGTATTTTCGCTGACGTTCAGCAGGTAGGACAGGGACAGAAGGCTCTGTTCAGAACAAGACTTGGAAGAACAAGAGCAAGAAAGTTCCTTACTCAGGTTGGTCTTTCAGGCGTATACGAGACATTCAGACTTGACCATGGCTATTTCGAACTCAGCGGCCACGCTATCGGTGGAGCTTGCACAATTGACTTCGAAAGAATGCTTGATGGTGCTGAAAACATGGCTGACCTCGTATCACTTCTTACTGAGGCTCAAACAGATGCAGTTTACCAGGAAGTTCAGAAGGCTCTCCGCGCTGCATTCTCAAAGGCTGGTGTTCCGGCTAACAACAGAGCTACAGGTGCTACATTTGATGGCGCTGAGATGATGAAGCTGATTAGCACAGTCAGAGCTTATGGTTCTGGCGCTGTTATTTTCGCACCGCCTGAATTCGTTGCTGCTATGGGTGCTGATGCTATCGTTCCAGTTAACACAGGAACAGGCCAGGGTGTATATCATCCACAGGACATCGATGCTATTCACAACAGTGGATATATTAATCTGTTCAGAGGAACTCCGGTTGTTCAGATTCCTCAGTCATTCATTGATGAGAACAATGTTGAGACTTGGATTGACCCACAACTTGCTTATGTACTGCCTACAGGAAATGAGAAGGTTGTAAAGGTTGTATTCGAAGGACAGACTCAGATGTATGACTTCGTTAACAGAGACCAATCCATGGAGATTCATACTTATAGAAAGCTGGGAACTGCTATTCTTACATACCACAATTGGGGTATTTATAAGAATACTGGTATTCCACAGACTTATGCTGAAACACTTCAATATATTTAATGAATCTTAAGGGGAGGGGTTCGTCCCCTCCCTTATTTATTTAGTATGTAGTTGATGGACGTACACTGCGGCCGCTCAACCTCTGACGCTATAAGTTGAACTTATTTTGCGGAGGTTATGGTGCCGCTGTATACATATAACCACTACGTTTAGGAGTTAAAAGGAGTAATAAAATGGAAGATAAAGTTAAGGTTGTAAATTTAGTTTCTAGTAGGGTAAATATTAACATTCCAGAACTTACCCTTCGTAGAGTATGGGAAAGAAAAGGTTCTGTTAAGACAATCCCATTTAGCCAATTAGAAGAGGCTATGTATAATCCAGGAGTTGAGGCTCTGTTTACACAGGGTGTTCTGGGTATTGAAAGCATGGAAGTAAAGAGAGCACTGGGTCTTGAGCCAGAAGATGCGGAAGAGCCAGTAAACATTATTACTTTAAATGACCAGCAAAGAAAACGCTATTTAACGGTAATGCCGCTGCCTGAGTTTAGAGAAAAAATTAAGGAGTTATCTGCTGACCAGATTAGAGAACTAGGTCAGTATGCAATTGATAATGAAATCGCTAATTTTGATAAGTCCGAGATAATTCAGAAAATGATTGGACTGGATATTATTGGAACAATCCAATTAAATAAGGCAGATAAGGAGCAATTACCAAACAATTAAGGAGTTTAAACAATGGTTTCAGTTTATGATATATATGATGCGTTTCTATCTAAAATGTTAGAAGACGAATGGTTAAACTGGGCTGATGAAGAAAGAGAAGAAGACTGGCGTGCCTTATTGGACGCGGCGATTCCTTATTTCAAATTTCCAAGAGTTAGCTTAGAGATAGATGGCGACAATTTTGTTGATGAAAATATGGCTAATGAAGAAATTCAAATTCTTGCAACCTATATGAAGTGCGAGTGGCTCAATCGCACCATTCTCACTTGGGAGAATGTTAAGCCACTTTATGTAGAGAGAGATTTCTCGCAGGCTAATTTAATAGATAAGTTAAAACAATTACTGGAAAGAGAGGAATATAAAGCGCTGAAATTAGAGCGCATTTACTATCGCTCGCGCAAGGGACGACCATTTACTTATAGTCAATTGGCGGGAGATTAAAATGAAATATATTCCTGGTATGGATGAAGGGTATGCGAATAGTTTGAAGAATAAGCTATTCGGATTACTTTGTGAATACGAGAAAGGAAGGGAATGGGAGAAGTTCTTAGATTCGATTTTAATTGAACTATATGGTTTTGAACCAGAAGAACGGACTATTAACTATTACACTTTATTTCATAAGATTTCCTCTTTAAGATATTTACGGTATGAGTATTTTAGAAGTACAATTTTTGATTGTATGTCTTTACTTTCTAAATATGGGGAGGTAGAAGATGGGATACTATGAGGATGTGTATTTAAAGAGGTTAAATCATTACGGAGTAGACTGGCAATCTCGTATACAAGGACAAAGGGAAGAAAATTTTAGACGGCAATTAATGAAGTCGGTTTATTATGTAGAGTTTGAGTATAAAGGCGTGATGCGCGAAGGTGAACTTACACCGATGCGGCAGAACGAAACGAAGACAATGCATTATTTATTAACTGATGTTCATTTAGATATGCCGAATGGAACAATTTTATTTATCCCAGATAAAGATAATATTTTATGTCCTTGGCTTATTTATTACTTAGAAGATATAAAAGCAAGTGGTTATAATAGATATATTGTTTTGAAAATGACTCATTATCTTACTTGGAAAAATAGACAAGGTAAGAAATGTAGTACTTGGGCATATTTTTATGGTCAGGAAGACAATATGTTGAAAGATGAATTAAAGTCAAGAAGTAGAAGTAAGGTTTTATATACAGAGAATCTGAAATTGAGTTTCTTTATTATACCACTAAATGAAAACATAAGAAAGGACGATTATTTAGAAGTCACTCAAGGCAAACTTACAGAAGCTTATGTAGTGACGGGTTATGATATACAATCAACTCCTGGAGTTGAATTCGTATCTGTAGACCCACAGTATATAAGAGATAAGAGCGATCCTCCAATTCAAGATGTAGATGATAATGCTGATGATTTCTATTGGCTGAATCGAGGAGGTGCAGAATGAATGTAAGAAATTGTACTGATATTGGTGTAAATGCACAATATATAATGAAGAGACTTTTAGCTAATCAGAATTTACTTAAATTACTGTATTATACAGATAAAGACCCATTGAGTCATGATGATTTGACTCCAGAACAAATACAAGATGAAGTATTTGAAAAATTAGTTAAAATTGTGCCGCGTGTTGGCCCAAAAGAAACTGCCCACTCAATTATTGCTGTTCGTATCGCGCGGGCGCGTGGATTAGCATCAAATAGTGAGTTTAAAAATGTAAATATTAGTATTGAAGTATTTGTTCCAATGACTCAATGGATAATTAAAGACACAAATCTAAGACCTTTTGCGATTATGGGGGAAGTACAAAATTCTTTAAATGGAAAGAAAATTGAGGGATTAGGAAAGTTAACGGGTGGAGATTTCAGTTTAAATTTTTTAACCGAAGAAATTTCTGCTTATGAACAGACTTTCGTTTTAACATCATATGATTGATGAGAGGATTTTACTTGGTTTTCCAATTGATTTTAAAGACATATGTCAAATATATCCCCCAACCGTAAACGATGTAGTTGGAAATAAGGATTTTGGGATTTATCAGTCGTTATTTACAATGACACAAGAGGAATTAGATAAGGCATTTCTCCAAGATGAAAGGGTTAATAAAGTTCCTACTCCTTTTCAATATTTGTTAATAAATTATTATCAAGATGAAAAGGTAAGAGAGAAAATACATGAAGCTTTTAATCAATTTATACATGAGCCAGTTACAATTGTACCTGAGATTGAAATGTTATTAATTGGTAAAAGTGAAGATGAATTAGACCCAAATGTGGATTTAGAAGAACCTAGACTTTTAACTGAAGAAAATTATTTTGAATTTCAAAATATGATACGACAGGTCATGGGTACAGAAGCTGAAAAAGCTCCAGACCCAGAAGAAGAAAATTTAGATCCACGTATTAAACGATATAAGTTAAAAGTAAAACAAAGTGAAGAATTATTAAAGAAAAAGAAAGCAAAAAATGCACCAACTTTTGGAACTTTGTTAACGGCAATTTGTTGTATGGGTATTGGATTAAATCCACTTAATATTGGAGAGATAAGCTATGCGTGTGTTCAATGGTTAATAACTATGGAACAGCAGAAGGAAGAATATGACATAGATATTCGAGCACTTCTCGCTGGCGCGGATAGTAAAAAAGTAAAACCAAAATATTGGATAAAAAACATAGACGAAAAAGAATTATAGGAGGCTATTTAATATGGCAATTATTCTTAATAAATATGCTATTAAAGAAGTTGCTGACGTTATGTTCTATGAGTTAGACTCAAAGGGCGCACCTTCTGCTCCTGTACTTTACCTTGATACTCTGAAAACTTCTACACTTAGTCAGAGTTCTGAGGTAGTTGATGCTAGAGGTGGAAAAGGTAACGTTAAGATTCTTTCATGGGATACTAATAAAGAGCTTACTATCGAGATGGAAGATGCTGTATTCAGTGCTAAATCACTTCAGATTATGTTTGGTGGTGATATGACAGTTACTGATGATAAGCAAGAAGTTCTGAAAACCTTTAAGGGTTCTGATATTAGCGTTTATAAAAATGATCAAGGAGAAGCTACAGATTTCTTAACATTTAAGTTAAATGGTAATGATTATTATGTCGCTAAGAACCTGGTAACTGTATTTAGTTATGCTACAGCTGAAGGTAAAGAAGTTTCTGATCCAGTTCCAATTCCAAGAGATAGCATTGATTGGGTTAATTGGCGCGGTGCTAATGCAAATCAGCCTATTGAATTTATCACTTTTGATTTATTAGATTCAGTTAAAACTCCTGCTTCAAATGGCGCACAAGCTATTGAAGGCGGAATGACTATTGATATCGGCGCTGAATTTAATTCTAATACTTATTATATCACTGGTGATACATATGCTAGAAACGTTGCTTCTGGTAAGGATGAATTCTTACAATTTATTATTCCAAAGGGAAAAGTTTCTGCAGAAGATGTAAGTCTGACAATGGAAGCTGATGGTGACCCAGCTACATTCTCAATGACAGTTCAGTGTCTGAAATCAGAAAGTGGTTCAATGGTTAAGTTGGTTAAGTATAATATGGGAGCTGCTTCTGGTAGTGCTACTGGTAAGAATAAGGGTGTTGCTTCTGTACTTGATGACTTCAATGCAGAAGGTGAGCGTGCTGAATGGGATACTCCTCGTTCGGTTGTTAATGCTGGTAGTAAAACTGAGACTACTATTCTTCCAGGCGAATAATTTAATAAATAAAATTAATGGAAGGGAGGCGGTATCGCCTTCCTTCTTTATTTAGAGGACAAATATATGGATAATGAATTCGGTATGCAAGAACTGTATTCAGTGCAGTTAAAATCCACTTATCCTATAGAGATAAAAGGAGTTCAATATGCTGCAGGTGAAGTAGTCGCAGCATTTGATAAAATTCAAATTGCTAATTTTCAAGAGATAAATAGAGAAATAGCCGCGCAAGGTGGTTATCAGAATAAGAAATTAGTAATTTGGGACAGGACTGAGGGAGTAAATTTAATTTTCACACAAGGTGTTTTTTCAAAAACACAATTAGGTCTTATGCATAATGCGCGGGTCCTCTCTATAGACGAAGGAAAAAGAATTCGAATAGCGCAACGAGATGAACTTGAGACCGATAGTGAAGGGAAAATTACATTAACCCACGTACCTATAGATTCGTGGATTTTTGTTTATAATAGAGAAACAGGTGAGAAACTGACAGATTTAACTTGGGTAGATAAAACTCAAGGTATATTACAAACTCCCTTAATCTATAAAGAAGTTGTAGTAGATTATGAATATGGATATGATAATGGCGCAGATATTGAGTTAATTGGTGAAGAAATCTTTGATGGATTTTTAACATTGGAAGGTAGGTCGAGAATTAAGGATGATATAACTGGTGAAACTCATACTGCAATTATCTATATTCCGAAATTAAAAATTACGTCAGATTTCAATCTCACTTTAGGACAAAATGCGCAGCCAGTAGTAGGACAATTTAAAGGAACGGCTTTATCTATTGGTGGACGTAAAACTTCAAAAGCCTTAGAGATATATTATTTAGATGAGGATATAGATAGAGATTCCGAATGGCGTTAATTTTTAATTAACGTCATTTTTTATTGGAGGTAAAAAACAATGGCCCAACAATTTGATATAGTTGGTAATCTATTATTAAAGGTCGATGGGGCAGAGGCTGGACTTAATAAATTAAAAAATAGTTTAAGTCAACTTAAAATGCCAGCTAATTTAGATTCTAATTTGAAAAAAAGTTTTTCTAATTTAGATGGTTTATTTGCAAAGTATAGAGCTCAATTAAAAGATGGTTTTAATACTAAGGGAGATGTAACATCTTTTGCTAAAACCGGGAAACAAATTGAAGCTGAATATGATAGAATTGCAGCAACCGTTTCAAAATTAACTGGTAAAGATATAAGTTTTAAAGTAGATTTAACTACTATACAAAATTTAGAAAAAGAGATTGAAAGAGTAGTTACTTTAAAAGAAAAATTATCTCAAGACATTAAAGGTGGTTTAGGATTAAATGATTATTTAAAAGCTATGCAGGCCTCAGATGTTGGTCGAAGAGGTACAAAAGTTTTCGATGCTTCAAATATGTTACAGACATCTTTAGGGCGCGGAGACCTTGAAAAAGCTAAGACTGATGTAGAGGGTTTAATTTCTGAATTAAATCGTATGTCTGATGCTCGTAAAAAGGCTTTAGAAAGTCATACTGGAATAGCATTTAATCAAATTATTACTGAATTAAGAACTAAGGTCACTGATGCTGATCAGGCTATGAATAAATTTGGTAATGATATTAAAACCACTTCTGATACTATAGCTCAAATTCGGGCAGATGGGGTAGATAAGGTTACTACTGCTTTAAATGAAGCAGTAAATGGTACAGATAAAGCTCAGTCTGGTTTTAAACAATTGAATGGCACAGCACAAGAGACTGCTAATAGTATGCTCTCAATGACAAAACAAGTAGAACAGCTACAACAGTCAACTCAATATTTCTTTAGTTTAAGAAATATGATTAATCTTTTTAAACGAGGAATTGATGATGCCGTTCAATCAGTTAAGGAGCTTGATAAAGCTATGACTGACACTGCGGTAGTTACTGATTATAATATTAGTGATTTATGGGGTATGTTACCACAATATACTCAAATTGCTAATGAATTAGGGGCAACTACTCAGGGAGCTTATGAAACAATGACCTTGTATTTCCAACAAGGTTTAGATCAACAACAAGCGTTTGAAGTTGGCGCGGAAACCATGAAAATGGCGCGTATTGCAGGGCTTGAATATGCTGAAGCAACTGATATGATGACTGCGGCGCTTCGTGGTTTTAATATGGAATTAAATGATACTTCAGCTAAGCGTGTTAATGATGTATATTCTGAATTAGCAGCTATTACGGCATCTGATACTGAAGAACTTGGTACAGCTATGCAACGTACCGCATCGATTGCGCATTCAGCAGGAGCAAGTTTTGAAGGAACTACAGCGTTTTTAGCTCAAGCGATTGAAACAACAAGAGAGCCAGCTGAAAATATTGGTACTGCAATGAAGACTATTATTGCACGTTTCCAAGAAATGAAAAAGAATCCTCTTGAAATTAGTGAAGTTGAAGGAGAGGAAGTAGATTTTAATAAAATTGATGCGGCCTTAAAAACAATTGGTGTTGATTTAGTAGATACAAATGGTCAGTTTAGAGAATGGGATAAAGTTATGCTTGATATTTCTGCTAGATGGGATACATTATCTCAAAGTCAGCAGAGATATATAGCTACAGTTGCGGCCGGCTCTAGACAACAATCTCGTTTTATTGCGATGGTCAGCAATTATGATCGTACTATGGAATTAATGGCAGCCGCTAATAATAGTACTGGTGCTTCCGAAGAACAGTTTGGTAAAACTATGGATTCTTTAGAAGCAAAATTAAATAAACTTCATAATGCATGGCAACGCTTTACAATGGGTATTGCCAACAATGGCATGATTAAATTGGCTGTTGATGGTATTACTGGATTATTAACAGTTACTAATAATTTAATTGATGTATTTAGTTTAGGCATAGGACCAGTTAAATCATTATTATCATTATTAATGGCATTTACTGGACTGAAGGCAGCTGGTCGTGTAGCTAATAGTATGATCGGTGGATTGGGAGGTTTATTAGATCCACAATCTAGCTTTTTTAAAGGTGCTAAAGGGGGTTTCATTAAAAACACCGATTCAAACGCACAAGCTAATGCTATTTCTAATCCAATAGTGCAAGCAATTCATCAATTGCAAGCGGCATTAACTGGTAAAGGAGTATTTGAAAATACTGCTAAAACTAATACTGCAAGCTATGAACAATTTAAAACTGCAAATACAGATTTAAGAACTCTTTTAAAAAATACTGGCGCTGAAGGTACATTATCTTTATCTGCTGCTTATGGAAAAATTAGTGGTTTAGATAATAAGCAGCAAGCTGCTATTTTACAACAATTACCAGGTTTACAATTAAATTTAAAACGAGATGGAATACAGTTTGATACAAACGGTTTAAAAAATAAATCAGCAGAATTAATTAAAAGTTTTACAAACGAAATTAATGAAGGATTAAAAAATAATACAATTACTCCTCAGAATGCAATGCAAATTTTTGGGACTCCAGCTGGTTTTAAAAAAGCTATGGAAGCCAGAGGACCAGAATATGTTCAAGCTGCTCAAGAAGCTTTTGGTGATGCTCTTAAACAACAATTTACTCAAGAAGAGTTTTATAAACAAGCTAGAGAAAGTTTAATGTCTTCTGAAGATTATAGTTATTTAAGTGAAGAAGATTTACATATAGCTGCGACCAAAGAAGCAGCAAAAGCTTATGAGGCCCAAACTAAAGCACTAGAAAATTTCAATAAACGCGCGACAATAACCCAAACAAAAGGAGCAATGATAGCTAATTCTATGGGTAATGTTGGTACTGCTGCAACATCAGCAGGTCAAGGAATTGCTCAATTGGGTATGCAGTTGTCAAATGCTGGTTTTGATAAGGCGGGCGCGGCAGTAACTAATTTAGGTTATCAAATTTCTTCTTTAGGTCAAATTGCCGCAAGTACAGGTAGTTTAGTAGGTAAAATTACTGATGCGGGTGGCATAGGAGGATTACTTTCTGCTCATCCATATATTGCTGCAGCCGGCGTAGCAATTGCTGCAGTAGGTGGTATTATTGCATTAGCCAAAGCACAAGAAAAACATGCCCGTGAAGCAGCTGAGAAAACAGTTAAAACCTATACTGATACAATTAATGAAACTACAGAAAAAATTTCAACCTTAAATTCAGCTAAAGACATATTTAGTCAATTGTCATCGGGCGTTGATGAGTATGGAAATAATATTGGTTTAACAGTTGATGAATATGATCAATATTTACAAACTAGTCAAGAGGTTGCTAAAATTGCTCCAGAGTTAATTCGTGGTTATGATGCTCAGGGGCGTGCAATTATAGATACTGGTTCTGCAATTGATCAATTAATTAGTAAACAAGAAGAATTACAAAATTCAGCTAGGGATACTTTTGTTTCCGATTCTTCTATTAATGATTTAGTCTCTGGAATTCGAGTATCTGATGCTTTTAAAGATAATTCTAAAAATGTTTTTGGAGATAATTTAGGTTATTTACAAAAACAAACCGGAGCCTTACGAAAAGCTTTACAATCTGTTGGTACTGAAGAATTTGACGCGGCTACCAAACAATTATTTGGACGTGAAGTAAATCTAATCAATCCAAGTCCAGATGACTTACGATTAATTTCGGAACATTATGGAGATATTTATCGATTAATTGAAAGTAAAAATCAAGATTTAACTGATAGACAAAAAGAAGGATTGCAAAATGCTTTTGCAGATTTAGGTAGTGGTTGGAAGGATATGTCTGAAGAATTACAACCTTTATCTCAAGCAATCGGTCAATATTTAAGTTCTGAAGGATTAGATACAATTGGACTAAATCTTGGGGAAGAGTTTACTGGAGCTTTCAATGCTGGGTTGCAAGATTTAACAATGACCGCAGCAATGGAAAACTGGGACGCTTCAGAAATTAAAGCAACTGCACGTGAATACGCAGAAGGCTTTAAAGAAATGACTCAGGAAGGCAGTGAATATGCTAGTATAATGGAAAAAGTTGCTGCCGAACAAGAAAAATATGATGATGCTCTTGGTGAAGCAGGAGCAATTGATAATTATAAAGCTGCAGTAGAAGACTATGCAACCGAATTAGAAAATTTAGCTGATAAGTATGATGATGGTACTGTTGCTGGACAATTGTTTGCAAATAGTTTAAGAGAAACAGCAGGACATATTCGTAATTATGCTACTGAAAGTGTAATTTCTTTAGGTGAAGCTATTAATACCTTATCAGATGAATTTACTTCTGCACGTGGAGCTCAAGAACGCTTTCAAGAAGCGACAAAAAATGGAGATTATTACACTGCTGCAGAAGGTTATAAGGGTATTATTGATACGGTTTTAGACGAAAAAAATCTTGCCGGTAGTGGTTCATTAACATTTTGGGCTGGCGCGGATGAATTATTAGGAAAAGATTTTGTTGATACTAGTAGTTATGATGAAGTAGTAGCACAAATTAAAAAAGTTCAAGATTGTTTTGCTGATGGGTCAGAAGGAGCATTAGCTTTTAATGATTTATTAGTTGAAAACCAAGATAAACTTAAAGGATTAGGATACGCTGTTGGCAATGATTGGCATTTTGATTTACAGACTGAAGATTTAGAAGAATATGCTAAGGTTTTAGGTATGTCAGAAGAAGCTTTAGCTAGTTTAATTGATAAAGCACGTCAATGGGTTCCAATGGATTTGGGTGATCCTAAAAAAATTCGTCAGGCTTTAGAAGCTAGTGAAACTTCAATGTCTGGTACCTCATCAAGAGGTGAAAACTTATTATATACTTCAGAATCTAGTTTTAGAGAGGAAGCTAGACAGCAAGGTATTAGAGGTAATGATTATACAAAAACTAAAACTGATGCTGAATCTCAAGGAATTAGATTTTTAAATGTAGAAAATTTAACCACAAAAAATGGTGATGGTTTATATGCAGATCAAGTTTTAGAAAATATAGGATTAAAAGGAGCAGATAAAACTCTCAATAATGCTACTGCAGCTCTTGCAAAAATGGGGTTTGATTTAGAAGACACTAAACAAATTCTTACGGCAGATGGTTTAAAATTAGCAGATGGACAAGCAACAGCAGAGGATGTAGAAAAGGCTTATAATGAACAAGCTTATGCTATGGAAAACCCTACGGTTGCTGGTATTGCTAATGATACGGGAATAATTGCTAGTGCTGCAACTGCTATGCTTGCTAGTATGGGTATTTTAACCGATGAAGCAAAGAAAGATATTGAACAATCTACTTCAAAAGATACCGTAGATGGAGCAAAACAAACTTTAAATCCAGAAGGAGGTTTTAAAACCACAGCAGAACATGATGCTGCAGTTAGCCAAGTTCAAGCAAGAATCGCAGATTATGAGTCTACGATAAATTTATTAAAACAAAGTGGTAATGATGCATTATTACCTCAAATTCAACAATTGGAAGCTGCTAGAGATAGTTTACAACAGGCTTTAGATGCAGATACAGATTCTTGGGAAGCTAAGATTGAGGGTGCAAAAAATTATGTTGAGGGTATTGGAAAAACTGTTCAAGAACAAAGCTTTTTAGATGCTCATGCTTTTGATATACAACAAGCTTTACAAAGTTCAGACCCAACTACATTAGTAACAACCTTACAACAATTACAACAAGAAGGTAATTTAAGTGCCCAAACAATGATAGATTTGGGTGCTAGTTTAAGTCATTTAGAAGGTAGCGAAGTTTATTTGGCCGCGCTTAATAGTTTAATGGGTAATTACCAAGAACAAGTTAGGGCAGCTAGAGATGAAACGTATCAACCCTTTGTCATAACTTCTAAATTAGAAGGAGATGATTTAGAAAGTTATATTAGTGGTATTGATAATTTAACTTTTAAAGAACGTGAAATTCTTATAGCAACTGATTTATACGGCGATGAAAAAGTTACCGCTTTTATTGATGAATTAAATACAGAACTTGATGGTGATAATACTACTAAAACAGTTTTAATTGAAGCTACAGCAAAAATTGCTAATGGTGATACTGCTGGTGCTAATGAGTTGTTACAGGGGGCTTTTGGTGATCAAGCACAACAAGTTGAAAGTAAGTTAGAAATTTTATGTAGTGGTAATGTTGCTAATGCTAATGAAGTACAACAATCGATTGAATCACAAATTCAAGCTTTACCTATTGAAACTCAAATAGAAACTAATGTTAAAGCTAATGTAACTGCAACCTATACTGGGACAGCTCCAAAAGCACAAAATGCAACAGTTAATTATACCAAAGGTAAACAAGATAATCCAGATAAGAAGAGTACAACTGTAGATTATACTTTAGGAAAACAAGACCCTCCAAAAACTAAAGATGCTGGTGTTAATTATACGTGGAAAAGTCAAGATGAGCCTAAAGATAAGGTTGCTTATGTTACCTATAAAGAAAGAGCACGTGGTCAAAATTATTTAATTCCTGCTCATCAGTCTATATCATTTGGTTCTGCTGCAGATGGATTAAATTTACCAAAAAAGAAGCAAGCTGCGGGTTCAATAATGACAGCTTTAGTTGGGGAAGAAGGATATGAAGTGGGGTATATTCCTTCAGAGGGACGCTCAGTAATTTTTGGAGCTAATGGTCCAGAAATGACTTCTTTCCCAAAGGATACTATTATATATCCACACAAACAATCCAAAGAAATTTTACGTCGTGGAAAGAATGATCATAAAACTTTAGGTTCTTTTGGTGGCGGAAAAGATAGTATTTCTAGTGGTGGTTTACGATCATCTATTACGGGCAAATCTAGTACCTCTAGCAGTCAAGATACAAAAAAACAAAGTAAAGATACTAATAAAGATGTTAAAAAAGCTGCGAAACAAGTTGAAAAAACTGTTAAAGATGTTGGAGATAAAGTTTATAAAGTAACTGTTTGGTGGGAAAATATAGCTCGTAGTACCCAAGATACCCAACGTAAAATGGATAGGGCTGCGAAAGATTTTGAAAAATATACAAAAGAAATGCAGGCCACTTTAAAGAAAACAGGACAATCTGTTAGTTCTGGGGGTGGCGGCGGCGATGATTATATTAAAAATATTCAGGCTTATAAACAATTAAATGAACAACAAAAAGATAGAGCAAATTTAGAATTAAATGCTTTAGAAACTAGTGGATTAAATCGAAAAACTAAACAAAAGCAACTTAAGAAAGAATATAAAAAAGGTAACATTGCTGTTGAAGAAGTTTCTTATAAAAAGAAAGGCAAAAGTAAAACAGATTATGTTGATTTATCTAAATATATTAAAAATGGCCAAGTAGATGAAAAAGCGTTAAAAAATATTACAAATTCTGCTAAACGTAAAGCGGTAGCTGAAGCAGCGAGTAAAGCTTTAAATGATGAGCGTTCAAAGCGTAATTCAGCAGAAGATAATATTATAAAAGCTCAAGAAGCTCTTGAAAAAATGGGTGAAGAGCTTTACAACACATTCTTTGCCTGGGAGATTGAATTAACTAAAATTTGGAATTTAACTAAACAAATTGAGGCTACTGAGAAAAATATATCTCGAACTAAAACTTTTCAAGAAACTTTAGATAAACAATTAAGTACGGGTAGAGCAAAATATAATGATCCAGGTTTTGCACAAAAATCTATGGCTGCTTTTAATACTGGTCTTTCCGAATCAATCAATAAAATTCATGCTCAAATGGAGTTGGTAGATCAGCAAAAGAAAACTCTACAAGATACATTAAGTATAGAAGATGAAAAAACCACTTTAGCTGCAGTACAAGCAAAATTAAATCAACGTGCAGTTTTAGATAAAGCGACTGAGCAAAAGAAAAGTGCACTTAATCAAGCTCAAGCAAAATTAAATGATGCTAAACAGCGTCAAGCTGCAAAAGAACAAACTATTAAAGATTTAAAAAAGAAAAAGAAAAATGCGTCAAAGAGTAAAAAAAGCAAAATACAAAAACAAATAGATGCAGCAGAAAAAGAACTTAAAAATATTAAAAATGAAGTTAATACTTATACACAACAAGTTAATAGTGCCAATACAGCTTATCAATCTGCTTTAACTGCCGCAACCAATAACTTAAGTGATACCGAAAAATTAGGATATGAAAATTATAGAGATGCCTTACAAGATCAAATAAAAGCTCAAACAGAGGCGAAGAAATATCTTACAATTACACAAAATGGTGATGGAACAGTATCAGTTGATTTTGATACTGAGAAATTTGAAGCTGAAAAGTTAAAAGGAAATATTACCGAAGAACAAGGAAAAGCTATACAAGATTATGTTAAAGAAATTACAGATAATAGTGCGGCGTTAAGTGATGCATATCAATCTGCTAATGCTAGTATTAATGAATTATATGATGAACTTGAACAGTTACAAAATGAATGGGTCGATTATGCTAATGAATTATGGGATATACACGATAAAGAAGTAAAAGAGCGCACTGATAATCTTAAAAAATTAAGCGATTCAATTAATAAAGCATTAAAGAAATTATTAGATGATGTAAAACGTAAACTTGATGAGCGTAGACAACAAGAAGACAATCGTAAAACAGAATTAGATATTTCTCAGAAACAGCAACGTTTAGCAATGTTACAGGCAGATACTTCTGGCGGACATCAAGTAGAGATTGCACAATTACAAAAAGAAATTGCTGAGGCTCAACAAAATTATCAACGTAGTTTAGAAGATCAATTATTAGATAAATTACAACAACAAGCAGATTTGGCCGCAGAACAAAGAGAAAGACAAATAGAATTAGAAGAAGAAATTTCTGAAGGAGTTAATAATGCTGCATTAGTTGATATGTGGATGGAAAATCCTGAAGAATTTGAAGATGATATTTATGAAGCTTTTAAAAAAGCTAATGATTATGATAAAAAACCAAAAGTTTTACAAGAAGATTTAGATACAAAATTTGGAAAACTAATGAATGGTTTAACCACTAATCAGAAGAAACAAGAAGCGGTTAATGATGCCATTGATAGTATAGAAGATACTGTAGATAAAATTAGGTTAAGTTTAGCTTTAATGACAGCTAATATATCTAATGCAAAAGATGTCGGTCTTACACTTAAAGAAGCTCATGAATATCTAGGTGCATCATATAAAGATTTAGGTGACCCAAGTAAGGGTAAGTATACTATACAAGATTTTATTGATGAAGGTATTAGTTATGCAGACGCCAAACAAGCTTTCGCGCCTGATAAACTAAAAGAATATGAATTTTATAGAGAAGAAGCAACTAAAGATATTATAGATACAGCAAAATTAAATTTAGATAAAGCTTGGAAAGCATATTATTATAGTAATCAACAAACTGTTGATAATTATAATAAAGCTCTTGCTACAGCTCAACAATTAGGAATTGATACAAGTCAATATGATGTGGCAAAATTAATTGCAGAGCAAAAAAGCAAAGAAGAGGCAGAAAGAGTAGCACAAGCTGCAGTTGATGCTATACTTGCTTCACTACGTAGTTTAACAAATAGTTTTACATTCTCTGCAAGAACTCAAGCCAGTCAAATTACTGCAATTGGAGTACGATATGCAACCGGTGGTCTTGCTGATTTTAACGGGCCAGCCTGGCTTGATGGTACCCCTTCAAAACCAGAACTTGTATTAAATCCACAAGATACTCAAAACTTCCTTGCATTACGTGATGTATTAAGTAAAGCAATTGGCTCAACCAATTCAATTAATAATTCATATGACGGAGATAATATATTTGAAATTAATGTGAATGTAGATAAAATTGAGAAAGATTACGATGTAGATAGAGTAATAGAAAAAGTCAAGAAAGAAATTACAAAAGGCGCAGGATACAGAAACGTAACACAAGTAAGAAACTTTAGATAAGCATTAAAAAAGAGGGTTTAAAACCCTCTTTTTATTTGCTTTATTCCATAAATGGCATTAGCGCTTCAAGCTCCTCTGGAGTACATTCAAGATTCTCTCCAAGATCATCAAGTGTAAGTCCATAAGTTTCAACCTGAACTTCTAAACTCTGAAGGTCCTCAAGTGCTTTATTACATTCATCAACCATTCCATCTTTAATTAAAATCTGATTTCCATCATCGCTAAATACAAGTTGCCCATTTTCATCATGCTTTGCATACTGTTCAACAATTTCTTGGAACTTTTCAGTATAGAACTCACCTTCTTTCTCAACTGCTTTTTTAATTTTATTCAGTTTATATGCACCTTTAAGTGGAAGGGTTGTATTACTGAAAAAGTCTCCATTATTTCTAAAAGCAATAATTTGGTCCATTGTTACGTTAACCATTAACTAATCCTCCTATTCCCAGTTGAATATTTCAACTTTCTTTTTATGTTTGTCATTTATATATTTACCGATTCCAATTGCATCAGCCACATCGTCAGAGACAGTTATATCAAACCATTCTTTAACTTTTGTTTGCATTGACCGCTTTCTATCCGCACGTGTGCGGCCCTTCACCTCGCAATGCGAACGCCATGTCGCGGGCGGGCATATGATGTAGTCAACACGTTGTTCTACACAAGTTGCCATAAGTATACCCTGCAGTCGCGCGAGTGTTTGATAAGTCGTGACTCCAACAGTTTTATTATTAAGTTGTTGCAATTGAATACCTTCGATACCAATTAAATCTGGCTTCCAATTTGCAATTAATTGAATAAGCCAATTTTTTATTTCTATATCACGTTCTATTTCATCGTCTGCGGCCGCCTCAAATGTACCAGCATAGATAAGTTCTCCATCATCGAAAATTGAATAGCCTGTACTATGAGTGGCTTGGTCAAGTCCAATTGAACGCTGTATATTCTTTTTCTTTGGAATTATTTTTTCTTCAAAATATGTGAATTGATTTTTAATACAAATTGGACATTCCCATTTGTCTCTTACTTTTTTATATGGAAGAAAGACCTGATGTCCTTCTTCACATATAAATTCAAGTGTTGTATCTAAATTTTTATACTCTGTTGAAACTAATTCCCAATTATGTTCTATCGCCGCCTTTCTTATATCTTCAATCCTTATTTTAGCCAATCGCTCCTGTTGAGCCGAAGCCACCGCCGCGGTCTTCGCCAATTTCTCCTACAGATTCCACTTGCACAAATTCGGCTTTTGGAACTTGAACTAATCGCATTTGGGCAAAACGTTGTCCTGGTGCAATTGTATAAGCCTCTCCATGGAGTATAGACTTGATGTGAATTTCTCCGTTTTCATCGAATTCATAGTCGATGTCTTTGAAAGGTGGCTCAATGTTTTCCATGATGACACCGATTTCATCGCGGTATCCAGAGTCAATGAGACCTGGCGTGTTGGCAATACGAAGTTTTGTTTTTGCGGACTGCCCGGAACGTGGCTGAATGAGAAGAGCATATCCATCTGGGATAGCGACTTTAATACCTGTTCCAATGATTCTAGTCTCGCCTGGCGCCAGAGTGATTTCATCATTTGCGAATATGTCCATGCCAGCATCTGTCTTATGCACGTAGACAGGGACTTTGACTCCTTCGGCAACCTCGCAGGGTATTCGTATTACTGTATTAATTGTTCCAATAACTTTAGCAAGTTGATTGCTTGCCATTGTATAGATTTCTTTAAGAAAATCTTTTTTAACTTCAGATAAGAAATCAATTTCATTAATTGCTTGAACAGCTAATTCAAAATCTGTCTTAGCAGTTTCTTGTGTATATCCTTGCGCGATGACGAGTGTTCTAAACTCTGAAATGGATTCTGGTTCATGAAGTGTTTCTGCGAATAATTGAAGAACTTGTGGTTTGAGTTGAATAAATGTTTCATCATCAAGACCCATTAAAGATTCAAACATATCAAGACCACCAATTAAATCAATGGCGTCTTTATTATCCTCGTAGAATTGTTCAAGTTCTTCATCGCTTATTTCGGGTTCAAATGCGTCTTCTTCGATTATTTCTAATCCTTCTTTCTTTTCTTCATCATTCATAATCGTCCCAAACACCTCCGAGTATTTTTGTTATTTTACATACCCAAACTTCACCGATGATTTCGCCTTTAGCTTTCTTTGTTTTGTATGTATACCCACTCGCGCCGAGTATATATCCATTTTTCTCTGCGTCATCTTTAAAGTTTTGAATAAGTTTGATTGCATCTTCTTCGGAATCTACTACGTATTCTTCTGTTCTTTTAATGAGTCTCATCATTTCCTCCTAAAGTTATAAGTTCTTTACTATATGGTAATGTCTGTATCCAGTTACAAAATAATGACCACTCGGTCAGTTTATGATGCTGGCGCTGAAAGTATATGTTTCGTAAGTTGGCATATGACATTGTTACCGTACGAGTTTGTAAATATGCATTTGGTAGTATTTGTACAAGTGCTTTCCAATATGCAGCATCGCCTGTTTCTTTGAATTTAAGACGAAGATTTTCACACATATCAACTATATCATCAATATAATCACTGAAAACATATTCCCATTCACCACAGATTGATTTACCTTGACTTACAATTAAATCATCGCTATTATCAACAAAGTCAAACATTTCTTTTGTAATTGGTTCTGCTGAAAGTTTATGCATTGTAGATGTTGAATTAGCTACTGTACCAACTTTATATGTATCAAATTCCTTCCACCAATAAAGCGGCGCAGTAATATCAACAGATACAAAAATCTGACGCAAAAATTTTGCGTGTTCTGCGCCAGCAAGAATGAGACTTTGTGCAAGTTTCATATCTGCTGGACCGATAAATGCTACCTCAAATAATCCATCATACGTATCGCTCGCGCGAAGTACACCGTTTGCTTTTAACCAATTGTAGCTATTTTCTTCATCGCCCCATTTCTCAGCCATGTCATTCATTGAATTGCCGTCATATAAATCGACAATACCAAAGAAACTATCTGACCTATCCCATGAATTCATAGGATTGCGCATACCATGTAAACTACCCTCAAAATTATAAGTATTTATATTTTCAAAACGCATAATAAAAAAACTCCTTTCCTATTTTCTATTTATATTATACCAGAAAAAAAATTTTTTGTCAAAATTTAAAACGGCCAATCTATTAAGATTGACCGTTAAAAATATATTTATTCGTTTTCGTCATCTCTATCTCTATAATGTTTCCATTGTTTAGGATGACATTTTTTAGCTACAAAGTAATCTGTTAATAATACTCCTATTAAAAAGAAAAATAATATAATTGACCATTTGTCTGCAACCAGTATATCCATACCAGTTGATTGTTCACTAAATAAACAAATTAAACAAGCAACTATACCAATATATACAGCAATACTTTTTGCTAAATAAACCTTTCTTTTTTCAAAAGGTTTCAAATCTATATCTTTATGCCTTGATACTGAAAGTAATGCAATTACTCCAGTAGTAAAGGCTAAAAGAATATTTAATAAAGCCCATTTAATCATTCTTTTCCCTCCTTTTGACCTTCAACATATCCTAATGTATATTGACGTCTCATCTCTTCTTTAATATTTTCAAGCGCCTTTGGGAAACAACTACCAACTAAAAACTCAAATGAAACTTCTTTCATATTGCTTTTTTTAATTGCTTTAACGATTCTATTAAATTTTTCAATATCAATTTTTAAATCATCAATCATCTTGTATCTCCCAATAATTATGCTCGCGAACTCGAATGTGTTGATTGCGACTTCCTCTTAATCGCAATGATAAATCCTTTTCCTCCTCAATGAAAGGACCATCTACTAACACATCTATTGTATTTAAAATGTTTAGTAAATTCTCATTCGTTTGCGACATAAGCTCTTCATACATATACCCAGTCCACAAAGTAATTTCAATGTGTGGATAAGCGTGGCGCACCGCGTCAATAACTTCCCATGTCATATCTATATTTTGTGGAGCTAATGGTTCTCCTCCAAGGACAGAAAAGTTACGGGTGATGTTATTGGCTGAAATTGCCTTAATTATTTCCCATTTGACTTCTGGGGTATATGGTTTTCCTCCATTGAAGTCCCATGTTTCTTCATTAAAACAGCCGGGGCAATGATGTGGACATCCTTGCACGAAGAATGACACACATACACCTCGTCCGTTAACAACATCATTTGGAATTATTGCACTATATCTATTCATAACTTATACCTTTTTCTATCAAAATTGCACCGATAGAGTTTCCAAGAATTACCATTAGGAACTTTCCTATGTGGGGTAGTGAAAGGGTGGTAAGTAAATATGGAAAATCTGCTATGCAGTGTTCGGCACCGATGAGTATGAATATGATTACTGCCATTGAAGTTAAATATGATACTTTACATCTAACCGCAAAATGGATAAGCATCCCGCAGAATATTCCTCCAAATAACATTTGAACATACGTTTTTTCAAACTTTACACTCGCGGCCGCGCTAATGAGTTCATGAAACTGCGGATTAGCTATATAGTATGCTGCAACAGTTATTCCGATGCCGATTAAATTAAAGACTAAAATTAAAACTAACTTATCTTTTAAATAACCAATTTTTCCAGTATATAAAGGAAGCTTTAAATGGATTATAGTTAATAATCCAAAACTAAATAACAACGCTCCTAAAATTGGTGGTTTGGTTTGGGTGTTGATAATAACACCCAAACCAATTAACAATCCTGCTATTACAGCATTAAAGCTTTTTGCTATGTTTGAATCGGTCTTCAACTTCATGCTGTTTACCTATGTTAAAAGCAGTTGTGTAGTTGCCAGTTAAATATCCAGTTACACGTCTTAGACGTTGTATATTTTTTGAACCACATTCTGGACATTCGTTTTCAATTTCACCTGTCCACCCACATTCAAGACAGGTATCATTAGGCACGTTGATTGCGAAGTAAGGAATATCTTTATCCATAGCATAGGAAACGATTTGTTCCAGTGCGTCAAGATTCTTCAATACTGCTCCTTCTAATTCAACGTAAGTAATGCATCCAGCACTAGAATAACCAGTGAGTTCTGATTCGATATCAATTTTATCAAATGGTGAAATCTCTTTCCATACTGGCACGTGCATTGAGTTTGTAAAGTAATCTCTGTCGCTGATATTTGGAAGTTCTCCGAAGTCTTCTTTGAACTTCTTCATAGCTGTGTAGCAGAGATTCTCCGCAGGAGTATAATATACTCCAAAATTAAGTTTATAAGTTTGTTTAAACTCGGCGCATCTATCTTTGAAAAGTTGTTCAATACGCTTTGCGAGTTTCATACCTTCATCAGTTGTGTGGTCGCAACCAATAAGGATTTGTAGACATTCGGCAAGACCGAGTTGTCCAATTACGATTGTTCCATGTTTGAGAGCAGAACGTATGCCTTCTTCTGGCACATAGCCCTTCATTGTTCCATTCTCATACATAAATTTTGCGGAGGATGGGCTTTGAGAACATATATACTCAAACCTCTCAAGTAGCATGTCCTTGGCTTCGTGAATCTTTTCATCAAGTAAAACCATAAAGTCTTCAACATTTCCTGCCTCCATTGCAAGTGTTGGGAGTATAATGGTTACTGGACAGATATTACCACGACCGTCTTTTAACTGCCCGAACCCATTTATGTCATAACCATTAGCGGTACGACATCCCATTGTAGAAAAATATGTGTTTGGGTCATTAACGTCATAGCCTGCATTGCCTGACCAATCTACATTAGCATAGTTTGGATATAAGCGTTTTGCAGTCGATTCAAGAGCAAGTCTATACAAATCGTAATTTGGAGTCCCTGGTTTGTCATTGACGCCTTTCATATATTGGAAGATGCCGCAAGGGAAGATGGCTGTTTTATGGAGTTTGCCGACTCCCTTGATTGAGCCTTCAAGTAAGGCTTTGATAATCATGCGGCCCTCTGGTAAAGTGCATGTGCCATAGTTGATTGAAGTGAAAGGAAGTTGATTGCCGCTGCGCGATTGGAGTGTATTTAAGTTGTGATACATTCCTTCGACAGCTTGGCGCGTTTCTTTCTCTGTCATATCAAGCGCATATTGATAAGCCTTTGGATACAATTCTTTTGCATACCATGAACTTTCAATAGATACTTCTCCGACTGGTTTATTAGGCTCATTTACTGGTTCAAAACCTTCAATGTATTTACAACCATCAAGAAAATGTTTATAAAAACTTTTTCTTACATAAGGAACCATTGTCCAATCAAGATGCGATGCACTTACACCGCCGAATTGTTGCAGCGATTGAAGCTGAAACAGAACGGCTACTAGCTGAAAGGCTGTGTTAATAGAATTAGCTGGACGAACATCTGTTTGTCTTGTATTAAAACCAGTCGCAAGCAGGTCATCAAATGGAACTGTTAAACAATTGTGCATGCCGAGGATGTAAGCATCAAGGTCGTGGATGTAAATTTCATTATTTAAATGATTGTTGCGTGCCATTTTTGATATAAGATTATCAAGGGCATACTGTTTGAAAATTACAGAATCAGCTTCTCCTCTGCGGCCGCCGAATGAATATTCATCGACGTTTGCGTTTTGATTCTGGACGTCAGATGCGGCTAGCTTGACAGCAACCTTATCCATCATCTTCGTGTTCCATTCGCGCTCACGACTGCGCTCTTGCCTGTATTTAATATAGGCTCTTGCCACGTCTTTACGTTTTGTAGACATAAGTCCATTTTCGACGAGGTCTTGGATTTCTTCTACGGTTAGTACTTGTTCAGTTTCGTTTTCAATAAAATTAGCTATATTGTTTGCCTTATCAAGGGCGTAATTAGAAATATCTCCATCTACTTGTTGAAAGGCTTTTAATATAGCGTTAACAATTTTATTTTTATTAAATTCAACTACTCTACCATCTCTTTTCTTAATGTATTGCATGTATCCCTCCTAAGCAATTAATTATATTAAGGATTGATTATTCTGTTTGTCCGCAATAAATACATATTCCATTTTCATATTTGTGAGGACAAATCGTTTTGAGATATTCATTATCTTCCATGTATTTTTGTACTTCTGGTTGAAGAATGAATATAGATGGGTCCATTAACGATTGGATTTTTTGGTTATTGAAATTAATTTTATCTCTAATTTCTTCACCTGTCATTTCTTACTTCACCTCCACGGTATTCATAGAAATCTTTGAATAAGTCGTAATTGTTTTCTCTTACGAATTGAAAGATTTTTTGTATTGATTCCTTTTCAAGTAATGGTTCTTTAATTTGATATTGTTTTATTGCGCCAAAGCAATAACTGTATAATGTTTCAAATGGTTCTACTCTACGGAAGAACTCTGGGTCTCCGTTCGTAGCCAAGTGAGTATTATATCGTAGAATTAATTTCATTACCATTTTCCAATCGGAGTCTAAAAGGACATTCTCATTATAAATAAGTGGAAAAGTAAGGCAATGACTACGTAAATTTATTATATTGCGGAAAATTCGCTGAATGCCGCCATGGACAAGTTCGTAGTTTGAGAAGCAACCACGGATGTCAATGGAAGTTTGACGAATTGCATTTGATATGCGGTAGACTTCGACTAGGTCGGGGATATAAGATTCATCAATGAGTCCTTTATGGACAAGAGAGAAGTATGGAATCATAGGTTGAAATGAAAGCCATGAAATTAAATCTTCTTTGTTGTCTACGATAACCGGATACTTCATACCTATACGGCGGCCGGTCGCATGAGGTATCCATTCGTTGATAGATTCTTCTATTAACACTCGCGCGCCTTCGACATCATTCAAATTGTAATCATGGAAGATGACTCCATAGGCTTTGTCTTCATTACGAAACTGTCGTTCAAAATCTTTCCAAATTGTTTTACCATCAAGCGATAAACGTAAATGTTCGGCTCGCCGCATTGTGCTTAAAGCACTTTTATTGTAGCCTTTAATTTGGTTTGGCTTTACTCTATCATAAAGCGATATATCTGGCCGCATTTGTTCAATTTCTATTGGGAGTGGCTTATATGTTTCTCCGTCGAAGGCGCGGCCGCCAAGTTCAACATTCTGACCTTTGAAATGTGAATAAGGATTATAGAAGTCCTGGCGCACAATAAAATGATTATATCTTTGCGGAGAGAAGTTGGGTGATAACCCAACTATCTCTCGCTTGCGTTTATAATAGGAGGACAATTTCATTAGTTCTAAATTATAAAAAGGAATTGGATAGTATGGAAGGTCTGCATCGTATAATCCATAACTCATTCCAATAGATACCCCTCAGTAATTTCAGCCCAAGGATTTGCTGAATCTCCTAAATAAATTTCTTCACAATATTTTATCTTTTCAAAACGCTCTCCAAACATATCAAATATTAAAGCATCCTGAGGATACTTTTTTAGTTCTTCAATTAAATCTCCTATTGTCTTTATCATGCTTCTTCACGCTCCAATTTAGTTTGAATATATCCACTATCATCAATTGATGTGATAAGTTCAACCAAGTGATGTGGTGTATTCTTATATTTTTTTGCTATAAAATCATTATCTCTCCTAATTCCAGTTATGATTACCTTATTTCCGCGCGACAGCCATGATTTTTCTTTTACATGCTTTACTCCATCTGCGCCTTTTTCAGATATTTGTCTATCATAATGTGTGAACGCATCACCAAATATCTTTACAGTCACGACGCTATCATTTGTCAATAAAGTGACCATCTTCTTATTCTTATCTTTGTCTAATACTGTCCCCGCAATACGACATATTTTAAATAGTGGGATTTTCTGTCCCGTCTCCTTCGACCTGAACTCATAATTCACAACTGGATTCTCTGGAAGCTGACTAAAATTACTCAATCCATAAAACCCATTTCTTAAATTCTTCAATTCATGGTCATGAATATAACATGAGATTGAATCCATTTCCCACTGACTTATATTTCCTTGACAATATTTATCCCATAAATCTTGTCTCAGTTTCCAATTTACTTTCTCTAATAACAATTCATTATTATCTTTTATAAATGGACGAATCTTATCCATTTGTTTCTTATATATCTTATCCCAATCGGTTTGCTTAATCTTAAACACATAATTTGAGTCTGGTGTTAACAAATCCATATCAAAATATTCAGAATAGAAGTTTAATGCTATATTATCTATTCCATAATAATTATCAAACTTCATTTTCTTTAAATATTTATTAAAAGCATAAACTCTACATTGAAATTCATAATCCTCTGGGATAAAATCAAAATTAATTAACATCTGTAAGTTTTGAAGAGTCATTCTCTTTTTCTTATCAGCAATTAAATCAATATACACATTCATTGCTTTTATGCGGTCGCCGCCGTATAAATCATCAAATGCGCCCGACTTAATCAAGTTAATCATTTGAGGTTTGTTTATTTTAATCTTACTTATAAAATCTTCAATTGACTCATAAGGTCTATTATCCATAATCTGACGAACTAAATCATCACCAACACGAGTTATACCACTTAATCCATAAATAATTCTATGGTTCTCTATATCTGGCGCGAATGTATATTCAGATTTATTTATATCTGTTGCTACAATTGTCACACCTTCATGACTCATTTTACCAATTGCCGTAGCAATCTTACCATAGTTGGCGCTCTTAGTTACTTTCTTTTTCTTAGTTCCTGAAGCAGACTCTTCCTCGTCTGTTTCATTATTATTTTCACTATCTTCTTCCTCTTCTTCCGTTTCGAATATTCCGAATGAAGTATCGTAAGAATTTTCTTCAACATTATCAATAATTTCATCATCTTCATCTTCTTTTTCTGCGCCACCACTATCAGAGATAAGACACGCACAATCCCATAGAATTGCCGGATAACGATATGCGAGATTTAACTCTTGTAATCCAATTAACGAGTATGCAAGTGTGTGTGAAAGATTAAATCCATATCCTTTTGACATTGCAATTAATACATTCCACACATATGTGCATAAACGCTCGTCTAATCCTTTTTCTTTTATAATCTTAAAATATTCTTCTGTCAGCTTCTCATATTCTGCTGGATTCTTCTTCGCAATTGACTTTCTTAACTTATCTGCCCATGTAAGGTCAAATCCGCCAAGTTCTGGAAGCTGAACAAGCTGCATGAACTGTTCTTGTGCAATACACAATCCATATGATACACTTAATACTGGTTCTAATATTTCTTTTGCTTCCGCGCCGAGTCCATACTTTCTCAACTCATAATCCCAATCATCAGGATGTGCTTTGAATCGCGCGAGCTTGTTAACTGGCATCTCTCCGCCTTTCTCTGTTGCCATCAGACGAATTGCCGAGTTAAGAATTGCCAAGTCATCTACTGATGTTGGTTTCATCGCAGCAATTCCATTTATTCCAGACTGTTTTTCCATCTGGAACAAACTCATTACTTTATGCTCCCAACACATCTTCCACATTTCTGGTGCTTCACGCTCAAGATTATATATACCTATAATTTTTTCATAGGTTTCTTTTAATGTTGGTTCTGCTTTTTCATATCCATATTTACATATGAGGTCGATACAATTATGAATTTTATCTAATGCTTCTACTGACAGAATATCATATTTAATAAGACCAGTTGCTTCTGCATCATGGAGGTCAAACTGTGTTATAATTTCACCCTTTGGCGCACGCATAAGTGCTGTTGATTCTGTGAATGGTTCATCAACAAAGATAACTCCGCCTGCATGGATTCCGCAACCATTTATAAGTCCTTCAATTCCTTGCGCGACTCTCCATACTTCTGGATAGTTCTCTTCCATTTCAATTCGGAACTGACTTGATGCGCTCATTCCATTGTCTGGGTCGCCATAGAATGTTTGTTTCAGAGTTCTCAGCTGACCTCTATCCGCCTGGATAAATGAAGAAAGATAAGCTGCTATGTCGTTGTCTATACCAAGACCGCGGCAAGCCGTCTGAATTGCTGACTTGGACTTTTCAGTTTTCAATGTCAATACATTCGCGACTCTATCTTCACCATATATCTTACGGAAGTTCTTTAATACTTCTGCGCGCCGGCCACCCTCGATGTCAATATCTACATCAAGAACCGATACACGCTCTGGGTTCAGAAATCTCCAACGCTTTGTTTGACTCTTTTCTCTTAATGGATTTATCTGTGTAATACCTAACAGATATAACAATATAAATCCTACTCCAGAGCCACGGCCGCAACCTACAAGGGTTCCAGCATCCCAACACGCATCAATAATATTTTGAAGATTTAAGAAATATGCACTCCATCTACTTCCATTTACTTCCGATGAAATCCATGTATCTTCAAGACATGCATTGATTTCATCATATGTTGCTTGGTTATTTAATTCTTCTTCTGGTTTTGCTTCTGCTAATCGATTTATAATTGCACACGCTAAGTGTCTATCTTCAGAATAATCTGACTCATAAAACTTTTTAAGATATGGAATTTTTTCTATATAGAAGTTTTTATTGTGTGTTAATTCAAATCTTTTCCAATTTAATCTTGGTATATTTAAAGACTTCATCAATGAATAATCTTCACATTTATCTCTTATTTCTTCTATTGTCTTATATGCTTTTTGTATTACTTCTTCTCCTAATGATTCTTCCATATACTCATGAATTTCTTCATCACTCATCAAAAAAGTCGTTGCATAAAAATCATCAACTTCTCTATCTCCCTGTTGTGAGTTAAGAAAAGCTTTGTGAATTGGTCTATCTGCTTTCTTTAAATAATGGGCATCATTTGTTATGATATATTTAATACCCATTTCTTCACCAAGCTCAACCAATTTCTTATTTACATATATCTGGTCTTTATTAAACGATGGCTGCATTTCAAAATAGAAATCATCTACTCCAAAAATTCCCTGCATCTGAACAATCCATCGCTTAATTAAATCCATCGACGGCGCGCCAGTATCTCTATTGCGTAAAAGCTGTGTTGGAAGACAACCTCCAAGACATGCCGTGCATCCAATTACATGCCCTGGATTCTCGCCAATTATATCAATGAGGTCTTGATAATAAGTTGGAACTCTACGCATGCGGCGAGCTACATAACTTCTAATCCACGCACGCGAAGAAATCTCGCGGATTTGTCTATGTCCGATTGCATCGCGAGCAATTAAAATACAATGAAAGTATCTATCAGTTTCTTTCTTATAATTGTTGGCATTTAAACCGTTTCTAACTAAATAAATCTCATTCCCTCTAATAAGTTTTAGATTAGGATACTTCTCTTTAACCTTATTCATATACTTCTCTGCTCTAATATGAGAAGCAATTGTATCATGTTCGGTTATTGCAACTACACTATGACCTAATTCTCCGGCATAGTCAATAAGAGACTCAACCGTGTTAATTGAGTCTCTGAGGCGGAAATTGCTAAAGTCTGTGTGGTTCCTCAGTTATGAAGACTTCCCGGATAAACCATTTGTCCTATTGTCTTCACTACTGCATCACCTCCTTTTCTATTTTATTTTATGTTATAATTGCTCTAATATAGACTTAAAATATTGTATTAATTCTTGGTCTTCTTGTCTTCGTTTTTCGTCATCTTCTATTGAAGAACTATAGTCACTACAATAAAAACCTGTTGCATCTTCTAAAGCATCAATATATAATTGTAATAGCTTTTCTTTCATAGTTATATTCCTTTCTTTTATTCTATATTATAATTATATCAAAATTTTATTTATTTGTCAAATTGATTTTTTTTTGTATTCATTCATTAAATCAAATATGTTTATGCCAGTTGGACGTGAAATACTTTCAATATAATTATTAATATGGTTCCATTCCTCTGAGGTTGGGTCTCTCATTGAACTTATCCCACTCTTCAAAAATTTTATCAAAGTTATCCATTTTATTTTTCCACTTTTTTGCTTCATCAATTCTACCCTGCCGATAGCCTTCTTCATAAGCTTGATGCAAACCATCTGCTATATTATTTTCATTACAAGTTATTATTGCCATAATTAAAATTCCTATGTAATTAAAAACTGTGATGTTTCTGGACGCAAATCATCTATTGTGATTTTATTTTCATGCCAATATGGAATACGAATTAATGGAATATTATGAGTTTTACAATAAGTAGTTTTTAATTCATCATTTTTTTGTAATTGTTCTAATGAATAATTATTCCATCCTGCTCCACCCCAATGCTGACGACCATCAAATTCAATACAATAATTATTATTAACATAAAAATCAAAACGATAATAATGCCCTTCTAAACCACGCAAATCTGCAAATCCATACTCAGTTTTAAAAGATATATTATTTGTTTTTAAAATATCTGCGATTTTTCTTTCTCCTGGGGTGGTTCTTAAACATCCACAAGATTTAACCTTATTATGTGTTAAATCAACCGTTTTTACTTCTTTTAAATTACCGCAATCACACTTGCAGAGCCAATATAACTGTCCATTTTTTCTTCTTGATACTTTAATAGCGGTAAGTTTTCCAAAACGCTTATTGGTTAAGTCATATTTTGGGGTTAAATCTTGAAGCATACATCCACAAGATTTCACTTGACCGCTGGTTAAATTACCACTACGAACCCAAGTTTCTTTACCACATTCACACTTACATTTCCAATATATTATGCCATTATAAGATTTATATTCATCTAAAACAGTTAATTTTCCATACTTTTCTCCTACTCTATTCTTACGTAAAATAGCACTTTTACATTCTTTACATTGAGTAATATCACCGGAACGTAATCTTTTACCTAATACATCTCTGTAATTACCACATTCGCATTGACAGTGCCACATTGCTCCGTCTTTTTTAGGATTATCTATTTTATACAATACTGTTAATTTACCATATTTATTTCCAGTTTCATCTTTATAATTTGGCATAATTAAAACCCCAATGTTCCGTCTTCAATCTGATAATTGCTTATAAAGATTTGAGGTGTCGCATATCCACCCCAATAATTCACATTTGCTCTGCCAACAACTTCTAATTTAATCTCACCTGGATACTTACCAAGCTCCTCAATCATATCTTTTGCATGGAACTTCATATAAGCAATTCCAAACTTTTCAATTTTAACCGTTGAATTGTCTTTACCCATAACTCTAATATCATTCTTTGTGATATTAATATCCTTAATATGAATTAAAGGTTCGTTGTTTTGTTGGCCCCACAGGTCATCATGGTTGGCTATATCTACAATTAAATTTTCTATGTCGCTGTCTGCGGCGATGCGCTCAAAGTTTACTTCATACCATGATTCACCAAAATCCATATTGGCAAGTTCCTTATTCGCATATTCATGGAAAGCTGCGAGATTTTTATCTAAAATACCTATACCACATGCGTTATCATGGCCCGCAGTGAAAGTGAAATAACCGCTATTATCCATGAAGTTCTTAAAAGACGTAAGTTCCGATTCATTTAAACCTCTACTTGACCCTTTGATTTCTCCCTCATTATTTAGTCTTGCAACAATAGTCGGCTTCTTATACTTTGCTGAAAGCTTCATAGCTACAAGTCCATTTAATTCCGGAGGAAATTGGTCATCTTCTTCTAATCTAACAAACAATATTTTATTTTCAAGCAAGTCATGCTTTGCTATTTTAATTTCTAATTCTTCAACAGCCTTATCAAGTATGCGATTTTGTTTTGCTCTTGCATTTGTGCATTCGCGCGCCGACTCAATAGCGACCTCTTCGAATGTTCCCTTAGCTCCGCGTTTGTGAGATTCAACCAGTGCGTGTCCGTCGATAAAGGCTTGGAAACAGCGTTGCTTTTCGTCTTCGGCGCCCGCGCGAATCATTGCATTGATAAGTGGGGTTATATAAAAGGCAACGCTAATTGGATTGACTTTACCGCCCATTGAGAAAGATTGTTTTTCACACAAAGCTTTAAAGAAATAGTTATTTATATTATTAAGACCCGTATGAACGATATATCTGTTTTCAAGCGATAGCATCGACATCATATCACTTATAATACCAAGTGCTGCGAGGTCAATATATTCGTCGGCATAAGATGTAGCCATATGCCTATCTATATATCTACAAAATTGCCATGTAACCCCAGCGCCACAAAGGTCTTTATTTTTATAATTTGGAGATAGTTGATTATTTACAATCGCTGCACGGTCACAGAATTTTGTATCTGGCTCTACTATGTGGTGGTCAAGAATTAAAAAGCTTGGTATTACATTGCCTTCTCTTTCCATTATTAACTTTTCCATATACTCATAGTCATTACTACCAGCATCAGGTAATACAACATATGATGGACAGGTGTTAAATACATCCTCATAGGTGTCTGAAAGTCCGTGACCTTTACCTTTGTGAAGTATTGGAACTATATTTACTTCTTGATTAAATTTACGTAGATACTGTATGAAAATTGCGGCCGAAGTAAATCCGTCTACATCACTATCTACAACCACAGCTATTGTTTCATCTTTTGTAGCTTGAGTCATAAGTATAAATAATGTTCGAGCTTGGTCGATATTATCTAATAGGGTAGGGTCTTCAAGATAACTATCATCTGGCACGTCAAGAAAATATTGAAGTTCCTCGGGGCTAAGCCCACGTTCCATTAAAAGTTCATTGGTATAATTCTCTCTTATATCTTTATTAACTAACTTTGTCTTCATCTATTTCTCCTTAAAAGAACAATCCTTTGTCCCAATCTACTTCTTTAATTTCACTATGAACTAATGCACTATTAATTACAGCTAAATTTTCTAATATTGACCCTGCGGCATTAACTCCGCTTTCAGAGTCTATTTCTTTAATAAGCGAACCAAGTGCAAGTTGAATATCTATTATAGCATCTGATAAGTGTTGTTTTTGTTTTTCTGTAATAATCATTTTACCTTTACTCTCTTTCTATATAACTTCCAAAACACTTCACTTCCTTTATCCGTCGGTGAATCTTTCATATCCAATAAGTTTTCTCTATCATATATAAATGAAAAATCAGCATAGTTAGAATATTTTTTCCCTATACTCCATAACTTATTAAAATACTCATCACTACCTGGTTTTTCTTCTTTATCAAAACAAATTACAACCTCGCGCGGGTGTGCAGTCTGCATTAACAATTTCAAAGCATGCTTATTGAACTGACTTCCGCATACAGCGGCCGAGCAGTTCGCGAAGTCAAAACCTTCAAACTGTAAGCAACTTTTCTCTGCTTCAAATAAGAAACAAGTGCCAGTTCTTCGGATATTATCTTTTGTTATATTCAATCCATATAGATTCAGTGATAGCGGATGACTATACCACTTACCTTCTATCTGCACTGGCATATACTTACCCACATTCTCAATCTCCCATTGATTAAGCGCGCGGCCTCGTATGCCTACAAGTTCTCCCTTTGGATTATAATGCGGTATTATAATCTTATTCTGTGGCACCGAATAGCGTATATTAAATTTTTCCATACTCTTTTTAGTAATGCCATCGTTTAACCACTCCGGAGGATAGAACTTCGTAAATACATCTATAATACCATTTGGATATGTTGGCAATTCCACACGCTCGGGCGCAGCGTATGTATCACGTATACGCTGATACTTCTGCGGCGTGAACCCGAAGTTAGGATTATAATTACTACAATCAAGAATTACCTTATATATATCTTGATACCAATCATAGTCATAATTTCTTGTTTCATAATAATTTTTTAGTAATTGAAAGATAGTTTGATTTCCGCAATTTGTATAGCAGGTAAATATATGACTATTTTCATAGTAGTAAAGTTTCATAGATGCTTCACTTGCATCTTCATTATGACAGATAGTAGGAAAAATTATATAACCTGGTTTTTCGATATAGTCTTCTGCACCGAGTGTTTGCATCAATTGAATGACTTTATGAGTATCTAATTGTTCAACTATACTTTTATAATCAATCAATTATCTCACCTTGATTTAACCTTTCTACTATTACATTTATATGTTCATCTTCTGAATCTTCCCAACTCTTAATATTATATTCAATTCGTGAATTAAAATTATCAATTGGGTCCATTCGTGAATCAGTTATAAACAAATCTCTTTTCTTTAAAGTTCCTAAGTTCATATCAGACCAAATACGAACCTGTGTCCATTCACCACTTCTAACTTTAAATATATCAGTGACCAAGTTTGGTTTATTCTCTGGATTATTTTCATACAGCGGCGCAAGTATTTCTAATTCTTCTTTTGTCGGTCTTGCCATTACAGCACCATTATCTGCTTTATTAATTGTGCTGCGGCCGCCCGCAAGAGTTCCTTCATTTCTTATATCTTTATTATCATCACCTTTTGCATTTAATTGTGTTGAAGTAAACATTGCTACATCTAATTCAACTGCTAAATCTTTCAGCGCCGTAGCAAACATTAACAATACTTCATCGTTTCTCAAAGCAAAACCTTTAAACTCATTTAATAACGATGGTCCAATAAATATATAGTCATAAAATACATAACCTATATCATAAATAATACAATTCTCTCTTACAATTGTTTTAACCGACTCAATTGTTGGGTTCGGCATTTTTACGAGAATTAAATTGTTATATTTTTCCATTAAATGAATCGCCTGCGTGATAACTGCGCGCTCTCTATCAGAGAAATCTGCATATTTAAATCTTGTGGCATTTATATCTGTTAAGTAAGCTAAAATCATTGTTCTAACTTCTTTAAATCTCTGCTCGGTTACGATAAATAGAACCTTTTCGCTATTACCTTCTTGTTCCCAGCTACAAGTTGTGCTGTTATATCTAAAAGGATAGGCTAAATAACAAGCATCAGCTACTGCGTTTCTTGTCTTTCCCACACCACTGGCCGCAGACCTAATCGTCAAAGTGCCTTTCTTTGCTCCATCAATTACCTGATTATATATCGCACCCTGAACCGGCATACCAATTTCATATGCTGCTCCGAACTCATCAACCAATGTTGCCATTCCTTTTGCGGCGGCTTCAATTTCTATTTCATCGGTTGTTTCATATTTAGCTTCTACTCCTAATAACTTTTTTCTTACTGCGTCAGTTATCAGTTTCGGACTTAACATATTAAATGCTTGATTTATCTCATCTGCTTTTGGATTTGCTAAGTCTTCACAATAGAACTCACTTGTATCAAAACCTTGCTTCTTTAAGTCTTTCAATAAATTGAACATCTTAAATCTATTATAATAGAAATCAAAGTTATCAACTTCTGATAGTTCTACTATATCCTGCAGATATTCAATTCCATTCTTATCCTTAAATAATTTCGCAGATACTTGGTCTGGTTCTATAAAGTTCTCTATATCAATAGGTTGTATTTTTGTTGCTCCATTCTTATACAACCCATTTATTGCCATAAATATTGACCGTTCAAATCTTGAAGGAAAATCAGTTAAGATAAATGAGTACTTATCAATCTCACTTAATAACTGCGGTTTCTTCATTAAACAGCCGAGTATTTGTTGAGTATCTCGTTTATCAATCATCTTCCCACTCTTGTTTTCTAAAAATTTCTATAGCTTCTTCTACTGAGTTAGCATCGAAACTTCTTGTCCAATAACAAGAACCAATAGGTATTTTATTATAATGTTCTTTGACAACTTTAAAACCACCATCAAATGGACGTTTTGGATTATAAATACTACTATGACCCAATTGAATTCCGTATGCTATTAATGTTGTATCTTTATAATATTCTGCACCATACCAGCCACAAAAATTTCCTTCGCCTACCCAGTTTTCTTTATCAAAAAGTCCTATACATTCATGTTCCCAATCGGATTCACTTATATGTACTTCATTTATATAAAAAGTCATTCTTCGTCCTCCAAATCGTCTAACACGCTAAAATCAATTGTATATTTAGGTTTTGTTTCATGTCTTTGTATACGCACTTTCTTTCTTGCTGCAGCTTCGCGCATCTGACGTTCAATCTCTGCGATTGTTCCAGCTGACCTACGTTCACGCGCGGCCCAGTATGCACATGAATCATTATATACAAAAGGAATTATACCAATTCCTCCGTGTCCCTTTTCCCAATCACCATGTTTTACTTCATAAAAATATTTCAACGCAAATAAGATGCCCTTATTGGTCATCTTCTCTTTCAAAAACTTTTTACGTTGTGCTTCACATACCCAATAATCATATGTGACTTTGAGGTCGCGCGCGATGAAGTCATAAATTAAATCAACATATGCTTCATCATTATCAGGTTGTGCTTTCTTCCAATTTTCATAACACTTCCTATGGTAATAGTAATTTTTGCTGGGCATTACCCAGTCGTCTTTTTCTTTATTAATTTCAATTTTACATAATCTACATTGTGCCATAAAAGTCTCCTTTCTTCCTAATTATATTATATCAGAAAAATAAAAGTTTGTCAAATTTAAAAACGCACCCTTTTGGATGCGTTTTAAACTTACTTAACCATATCTCTCATTTCAAGTAATACGAGGAAGAAAGGTTCTTTTTGGTCTTCGGTAATCTCTGACAGCTTCAGTTTTCTTCCGAAAATCATTTCAACTTTCTTCAGAACCTTTTCCGCGTTGGCAGGGTCTGCATTTACGAGTTTAGCCCAAATCTTTTGAGCCTCGTCTCTAATTTCTTCAAAGTTAAGTTCTTCTTCTGTTTTTCTTTCAAGCTTATCTACTACTGTCGCGCCATCTAAGTCTCTCTGTTTATCAATAGCTTCATTTATTGCTGCAACCAATTCATCATAGCCAAGTTTAATTTTCGGCGCAAGATATGGGAATCGACTGCCCGCCATAACGGTCGGTGTCTGTCTAGTATATAGCCATCTCTGACTATTACCATCATCGTCCCATTCAGTAGCGATATATCCTATAATGTCTACAATTTGATTTACAACTTCATAACAACGCTTCGGCATTGATGGTGCGAGAATCTCAATTTCACTATCATCAGCAGTCTTTTCTTTTCTAGTTTCAATATGTGAAATCAGAACTAGACCATAATTAAGCATTGTTATTTTTCTTAAACATGATTCAAATTCTTTCTTTACGAGTGTCCATCCCTGACCCCAAGGAATATCACGGATTGATTGAACTCCATTCTGACTACATACAAACTGTTCACACATTTCATATGCAATCGTTGTAGTATCAATCGTAATCGTATCATACATCGCCTGAGCTTCCGGTTTCTCTAATTGCCTTAAAATCTGGCGGAACTCTGACCATTTATTAACGTCAACAGCCTTAATTCCATCAATGGCATTATAACCTTTCTCAAAAGCAATTAAAAGATTTTTAGGAAAACGGGAAGCCATTGTGGTTTTCCCTGTCTTCGGCTTCCCGTATAATAACAAATATTTACCTTTCAAATCTCTTGAAATTACCGTAGGCTCAATGGATAAAATATCAATCATTGAAGCCTACCTCCTTAAAATCCAAGGTCTGTGAATCCATTCTTTGATGTCTTTGGCGGAGTCTGCTTAGAAGCCGCTCTTGACATATCCTTATCTTTCTGCTTTTCAAGTTTCAGTTTTCTCTCAGCAAGAGCTTCCTGGATTTCCGCATTGTCGTATGCAAAATCACCTTCAAGTGCTGTCTGCGAACCACCAGTGATGATAAGGTCGCTTCTGTTGACAGTTCTTGTCTTTTCAATTGGCTCACCAAAATCAACTTCCTCAATAATTGTTTCAGTTGTAGCTGAGAAGTCAAGTCTTCCATTAGCCTTTACTGTGTCGCCAATCTCCCAATACTCAGAAACTGCGCTGATGACTCCTGGACTCTGTGCATACATAGGAACAACATCAACCTTTCCACCATACTGCGGAATGATTGCATCGATTCTATATCTGCCCGTAGGCTCACCATTTCTATCAAGTTCTTCTGACTTATTTGCAACTACAAACTCAGTAGTATAAGTAGCTTCTGGCTTGCAATCGCCTTTGTTAATCTTCTGAACGAATGAAGCATTAACGCGTGGGAAAGATACGAGTCTTCCATCCTGACTATAATACTCATTCATACGAATACTTCCGCTTGTGATACGAATTCTATCAGCTCCGTCTTCACCATTCTCTGATGCGGCGATGCTTGTATACTCGTCCATAATCTTCTTAATGGAGTCATATGCTGGGTTAGGTGTACCCTTATTTGTCAGCTTCGAAGCGAACATATGAACTGGAATAGCCAGTTCTTTCTCTTCTCCACTAATCTTCTGGATTACCTTAACGATAATCGAACCTCCAATTGATTCAACCGTCTGTCCATTCTTAACAAATGAACCCGGCTTAATATCAACCTCTGCGAGAACTCCTTCAATTTTACATCTGTTTTCTGCCTGTCTTAACATTTAATTTTCTCCTGTTTGTCTAGTTCTGTTTGTTCAGTTTGTTTAAAAAGAATAAATAATGGAGGGTTTTTATCAACCCTCCTATTTAATTACTCCTCGTCCTCGCTTGGAACAAAAGTTTTACCTGCATCTGTCAGAACTACGTATGTGATTGGCTTCTCTGCGCCTTCAACCTCAACCTTTTCTCTTGCTGCGAGACCCTTCTTTGTGAGGTCAGTTACGTTAGCGCCTACCGAACGCTCTGTTCTGTCAAGTGCCTGTGCAAGCTCAGGAATGGAAACCTTTCCGCCATTAGCCTTTACATACTCAAATACTTCATTACTCTTCTCTGTAAGCTTCATAATTTTGTTTTCTCCTTGTTTAAATAAATTTTTAAATGATTTGTTTTCGCGAAAGTTATCCTTAACTTTCTATAAATATTATACTAAAATTTTTAATAAAACTCAAATTTTAACTCTCTGACTACACAACTAATAGTCCAATTACTTTTGCATTAGACAGTTTCATTGATTTAGTTCCTTGAGCACCCTTTGAAAGTAGATTTACTTCATTTAAATTGATTTTAATTTGTGCATTTGAGGATACTACAATCGTTTCCTGCTCATTAGTAATTGGAGCAAATGAGATTAGTTTATCGTCTGCATCTTTGAGTGAGTGGATTTTGCTTCCTTTAGTTGCCCTTCCGGTAACTGAGAAATCTTTAGCGGTTGTTCGTTTAATATATCCTTTTTCACTTACGCTTAAATATTCTTTTGTATCAGCTGGAATAGCCTTTGCAGATACAAGAGAATCACCATCATTAAGGGTAATACCCTTAACTCCCCTTGCTATGCGGCCGATTGGTCGCACATCCTTTGTTTCACACACTACGAACTGGCCGCGCGCAGTCATCATACCGACTCGTTCTTCATTCACAAAAAGAATTGACACAATTTCATCGTCATTATCTAAGTTTAGAGCCTTAACACCAACTTTACGTTTGATGTTATACTCTGAAAGCCTACTTTTCTTTAAAATACCTTTTTTCGTGAAAAAGATTATGTGTTCTTTTTGTTTCTTTTTGTTGAGGAAAACAAGTTCTTCAATTTTTTCTTGCGCTTGGACTTCAACTATACTTTCAATTGGAACTACCTGTTCGAATGGTAGTTCGGAAGGAGTTATGTGGTAGCAGTTTCCACGATTGGAGAATAGAAGAACTGTATCGAGATTTGTTCCCGATGCGGTTGCGATTACGTATTCTCCTTTACTCATTTTGAACTTATTACCTACACCGCCGCGCCTCTGCGTATAGAGAGTTGAGGTGGTTGTTATGTAGATGTTGTTCTGATTGGACAGATTGATGAGGAGTTCCTGCTTTTCAGTAGGCTCTTCATCGTCCTTTGAGATGTTTAGAATTTGAGTGCGGCGGGCATCACCGAACTTGTCTGCGACTTCTCGCCACCCTTTAATGAGTTGAGCATTAAACTCACTTTCATTGTTAATTATATTATAAATGAAATCTCTTTCTTTTTCAAGTTTTGTCTTTTCAGATTTCAGTTTTTCAACTTCAAGGTGAGCAAGACGAGAGAGCTTCATATCTAATATCGCTTTTGTCTGGACTTCATCGAGGTTATACGTCGACATAAGACGCTCGCGCGCCACTGCGGTGGATTCGGATGATTTGATAAGGCGAACGACATTATCAATGTCTTCGATTACTTTGAGAAGTCCTTCAATTATGTGGAGTCTATCTTCAATTTTCTTTAAATCAAATTGGAATCCACGCATATATACCTCTTTTTCGTGGTCGATATGTGCTTGAAGCATTTCTTTCCATGTGAATACTCTTGGAAAGCGACCGTTATCAAGCATTGTAAAGTTAATTGAATAATGAGATTGGAGTGAAGTATTTTTATAGAGATATTTTAATACCTTGTTTGGGTTCGCGCGCTTCGTCAGATAGATTTTGATTAGAGGGGTTTTACCAGTAAGGTCATTGAATCTATCTACTCCTGGATTTTCTTCTCCATTGATTATATCTTCCAACTCGCCGCAGATTGTGTTGGTATAAACTGAATATGGTATTTCGGTGACCACAAAGCAGTTCTCTTTCTTGTCATAATCTACGACGCTACGAAGCTTACAAGCAAAGCCAGTTCCCTTCTTCATTGACTCTTTAACTTCGTCTTCATTAAGTAATACTGCGCCTGTTGCAAAGTCAGGTGCAATATATATGTCATCGAAACTACATTCTGGATTGAGAAGTAAGTGTTCGAGGGCTTGATTCATTTCTTTTAAATTATATTGAGGAATTGAGCAAGCCATACCAATTCCAATTCCCATGGCGCCATTACAAACATTGTAATATCCTTTCGTAGGAAGAACAGCCGGATATTGTTTCGTATTGTCATAACTATCTCTCCATTCATCAATTGTATCTTTATTTATATCAGTAAAAAGCACATTTGATATTTTGGAAAGTCGGCTTTCCGTATAACGCATTGCAGCCCAGTTGCCAGATTCGATAAGTGAACCAGCATTACCCTTAACGTCGATGAGTGGATACCTCATCGCAAAAGGTTGACCCGCGCGCATTATAACGCCTTCGCATGAGCTGTCGCCATGGATGTAAAAATCTGCCATTGCCATACCAACAGCATTAGCAGTTTTCTTATATGGTTTGTCGTGGGTTAGTTTATTGAGAAGCATAGAGTAGAAGATTTGACGAGCAGATGGTTTAAGACCATCGCGAACGTCTATGAGTGCTCTGTTCTGTAAAACCGCGCCACTGTATTGTATAAAACTATCTTCAATAATTGGTTGTAAGTTGCTCATCTGTTTCCTCTATGTTAAAATTATACCAGTTTTTTATATTGTCTTCTACACTACCTATTTTTTCTTCAAAAAAGGGTGCTAAAATACGTATTCGTGTTAGCCAACTATTAAATAATAAGGCTTCTTCTTGAGACATTTCTTTTGTATATTTCATGTAGAAATCATTTACATAATCGTAATAATCGGTCTTTGTCATTCTCTCACCTTACTAAAATCAACTTTCTTCATTATAAAATTTCTTCTTGGTTCTACGTCTTCACTCATTAAATCATAAAGTAAATCAATTGCTCTATCATTCCATTCCATTACATCAATACGCTGATATTCTTGCGTAAACATTGAGGCTCGCGCGGTCTCTGCGGGAAGCTCACCAAGTCCTTTGGCACGAGTGACTTCACCTTTAACCTTATTTCTCACTTTATTAAACTCATCATCGGTAAAATAATATGATTCTTTACCTTTGTTTTCAACGATGTAAAGTGGAGAGCGAAGCCAACAAAGTCTGTCTTCTTTAATGAACTCCGGCGCGAGATATTGTAGTGCTGCCATTATAAGCAGACCTATGTGCGCGCCGTCGCTATCGGCATCGGTGCAGATTGCGAGACGTCCATAGCGTAGTTTGGAAGGATTATATTTACCTGGAACGATATTCATGGCTGAAAGAAGAAGTTTGATTTCTTCATTATTGAAGATTTTTTCTTCTGGATTGGAAAGACAGTTGATAATCTTTCCTCTGATAGCTAGTATTCCATATTTGGTATAATCTCTTGCCTGAGCCATACCACCCATAGCACTGTTTCCTTCTACCACAAGAAGTGTTGCGTTTGGTCCGAGGAACTCTGCATCTTTAAGTTTATCAGAAGCAAATACCTTTTTCTTTTGGTTCTTTTCAATTTCCTTCGATGCTTCAAGAACCTGCTTACGTGCCTTTTCTGCGGCACGCTCTGCTTTGAGTTCTTTTGTGAGCAAATCAATTATTGAATCAAACTCGCCTGGATAGCGTCTGCTAAAATCATCAAGCATCTGTGTAGTGCATCTCTGCGCGAGTCCGCGAAGTTCTGGGTTTGTAATCTTATTCTTGGTTTGGCCGTCGTATATTGGATTCTTTAAATTAACTGAACAAATATATACTAACCCTGCGCGCACTACATCACCAGAACCTAAATCTTTAACTTTCTTTTTGAAGAAATTAGTAAGTGCAGTTTTAATACCTGTTATTGGAGTGCCGCCATTCTCGTTTTCACCACCGTTTGAAAAAAGATAAAATTTTTCTCTACCGGTAGTCCAATTAAGTATGATTTCTATATCAATATCATCTTCAGTAGTTTGTATATGAATTGGATGCTTGTGAATTCGTTTAGGAACCTTCGTATCGGCAAAATCCATAAGTCCATTTTTGCTGATATAACTTTTCTTTTCTTTTGTTTCTGCATTAGAAACAATAAACTCAACACCCCTATTGAAATATGAATACTCTTCTATTATACTACAAATCTCATTGAAGTCAAAATGTATTGGTTCAGCATTAAAAACTTCTTGACTTGGCTTATAAACAATATATGTTCCATTTGGACATCCAAGTGGTAATGGTTTTTGTTGGCATTTATTCCATTTTGGAACGCCCTGATAAAATTCCATATACCATTCAGCATTATCACGATAACTTGATATTTTAAACCAATCTGATGAACAACATGTCGCGGCACTGCCCGTTCCATTGAGTCCGCGGGATTTGCCACCATAAGCGTTGTCATCAAATTTTGCGCCCGAGTGGTTCTCGGTTAGAAGATTTATCATTACTTCATTAGAGAAGTCGTTTGGCCCATGCGGCATGCCACGTCCATAGTCGCGACAACTTGCCCAATCTGGACCAACTTCTATTTCAATTTTTGTCGCCGTAGGACATACCAATGCTTCATCGGTTGCGTTGTTTACCAATTCTAAAAGCCCCGCAATTACTCCCGTGTGGTCTGCGGAGCCAAGATAAATACCGATTCTTTTTCTAACACCCTCTCTAAATGTTAATTGTTCAACAGATTGAGCGTTATACTCCATATATTTTCTCCTTTAATTCTTCCCAAGTTATATTATGATTTTTTTTATAATACATTTTTTCTAAATGAATATTGTGTTCTTTACAATATTCTTCTTTTTGTTTATCGTGTTTAATTAAATCTTCTGAATAAAATCCATTTGATGGTTGTGTATGTTGTTCTCCTTGAAATTCTAAAAGACATAATAATTTATTGTTTTCAAATATTGCGAAGTCAAATCTTAATGCTAATTGGTCTTTTAAATCATCAAAAATGTATTCTTGCTGAAAAACAATATTATGTTCTTTTAATAGTTGAGCAATTTGAAACTCGCCTTTTGACCGCATACAACCACAACTTGTAGTATCTCCATATGCTAAATACTGATGCTGAATTTCACAATAGTTTCCACAATCACATAAGCATTTATATAATCTACTACGTTTTCCATTGGGGTGAGTAATAAAACCTACTTCTTCTAATACTGTAAGCTTACCAAAACGCTGTCCTACTAACGAACCAGCACGCTTCATATTTGACTCGGCCGCGCGTCTACGTTGATAACATCCGCATGATTTAGTATTGCCATTACGCAGACTTTTACCAAGCACATCAATTTCATTGCCACAAGAACAACGACAATGCCACATTGCCCTACCGTTTTTAGTATTTTCTGCTCTATATAATATGGTTAATTCACCATATTGTTTTCCTGTTTCGTCTATAAAATTATGATTTGGCATATTAATCCTCCATTTATTTCCTTCTAATTATAAGTAGCAGGACTAAATGGATAGTCAATAGATTTAGTCCGGTAAATCCTCTTTTTTAATTAGTATATCTTTGTCATATGCATTGATATGGACTTCAGTTACGTATGAATCTTCAATACATAATGACGATTCAATTTCTGCTTCGGACGACATTGTAAATGTAACATTTTGTCCGCAATAGTTTTCAATTGTAATTTTAATTGGATTTTCTTCCATAGTCAAATTTTCCTTATAATTAATTTGTATAGATTGCAACATTAATTTAAAACATATATATAAGAATATGCTTAATATTGATATTGAAATAATTTCTTTCATAGTTAAATTTTCTTTATTTTTAATAAAAGTTTATCATCTGAAGAATAATATAGTGGTAATTGCATTGTCAATTTATAATTCATACATTCATAATATTTATATCTATCAATAAACGGTATATAATCTGGATATAACTCATCAGCTGTAAGTTGAATATATCCATCTCTTGTTTTCGGTATTTCATACAACAGTGTTTCTCCATTAGAAAAAGTGCATTTAATTTCTGCTTTTTCTATGGTTGAAAATGTATTAATTACTTTGTCTTCTTTTATGTACATTTTTTATTTTCCTTTTTAACTGTTTTTTCCACTATACGTGCTACTATACATGGAGGGTCGTCCTCATGTGGAGGAACCGCTATATGAGTTTTCCAAAATTCTTCCATATATGTATCTATTTCTTCAAAATGATATTCATCATTTATATCTGTTTCAAAATGGGGTATCTTCATCAATTAAATCTCCTGCAATTGAAGTTCGTATATTGACTGGCCCAAGTGATTCAATTGATACGTTTGGGGGCACATATTTATGCGCCGGCCGCCATCTCCATGCACCCGCAGACCAGACGAGGAAATAAGTCTGATGAAAAGTATCGTTATAATCAACCGCAAGGATTGTTTCGATGTTGCCGTTGTCAATTCGTTTTGCTTTGAACATTAGCCAATTACCTCAAATTCATCTACTCCTGGAATTAACGCACATCCACCCCATGAACCATGGATTTGTCCCATATCATCAATAGAATAAACTTCTCCTACTTTGTCTGTATAGTCTGGCTCACCATCCATATAGATTATTCTAATTTTATCACATATTTTAACTTCCATTTGTATAAACTCCTTTCTTATTCTATTATAATTATATCATATTTCAATGAAAAAAGCAAATTTACATTTCTTTACGCACACTCGCGCGGGCGCTATGGATTGACCGAATAAAGCATCCATGATATAATTTTATGCTGGGCCGCGCTTCTACGTAGAGCGTAGACGAAAAAACTACTTATATAAGAGAATTAACAAACGTGGTTGACAATTTAGGAGGATATAAATGGATTTAAATGAATATATAAGACAGTCATATAAGCGTCCGAATAGAAAAGTTTTAGAGACGCTTGGAGCGAGTGAGGATTTGATTGAGTATTTAATGGAGACACCGGGGAATACGAACTGGAATGTACTTAAAAAGTTAAATAATATAAACGATGATGATGATTGGACTATAATTAGACTAAATACAATTGAGGTTGAAGAAGGCAATTATCAAATTTTTACCGATAATTTAGTTGATGTAAATAATTTTAAAACTTTATTAACTTTAGAGCATCCTATTATTCAGGTTAAATATTCAATACATTCTAGTTATATTGAGACAAGCTCAGAATTGGGTATAGGTACAATATTAGAAGATAAAAAATTTATGGGTGACTTATTCCTTGAATTAAATATTTATAAAATGTCTGAAGACTCTGAAATTGTGGCTTTTGCTTTGCCGGTAATAAATACAAGTGATTATATAGAAATTAAATATAAAACAACAGATTCTTATCATATAATTAATTTTAGAGATTCTTGTTATATATATATGACTTCAGGTGAAAAATGGAGGATTCCTTCTATTCTTGAAGCCTCACTAACGGATGGAATTAATGTATATGCTCCTGGTGATATTATTACAGTAAATTCAGATATGCATCTTAATACAGTAGAATAAATTAAATAGGAATATAATATAATTAATTTAATTAATTAAAATAGCCAATTTAAAAGACGGGATTAACCCGTCTTTTTTATTGTCTATTCATGTTCAAAAGTTATTCTTTCAATTGTAAATCCATCATCATTTAATAATACAACTGAATGTTTTTCTACGTTTGAAATTGCTGCGGCTGCAGCGACAGTATAAAATTTATGTTGTGCATCTTGTAAAGTTTCATGAGCACTTACAATATTACCCATTTGATTTCCATTTCTTTGTAATTCTACAACAATAAATAATTGATTATCCATTTAAATCCTCCTACTCCCAGTTAACCACTCTACTTTTCTTTTTCTTCTTTGGTGGTGTTTTTGCCCATATAAGAAAGTCTTTCGCGCGAGTAGCTGATACATAGCACAGCCGCGCTTCATCATCATTATATGCTCTTATATTATATGAAAGAATATAAGGTGCTTCCATTCCTTTTGCAGAATGGACAGTTAAGATTTTAACTGTATTTTCTTTCAATCTATCCTGTATCTGTGCATTAGTCAATTCCGATTGTTTAAATGTATCTGTTGGAATACCCTTAGCTGCAAATAATTGTTGAAATAAAGCTATATCACTATTTGTCCTACATAATACAAACCAATCTCCCCATTGTGTATGAAGTCGGTCTGCCGCGAGCATAAGTGAAGCAACTGCTTCAGAAGGTGTATAAGTTCCTTCTAATACGTGCGGCTTGCCATCGGTTTTCCTCATAGGAATTGAGTCATCATCATAATCTGGACCAAGTCGGTAAAGAAATTTTTTCGCAAAATTAAGTATGTCTGGTAGATTGCGGAAGTTCTGCCTCATTTGGTAGACAGATACATCATTTTGATACCATAGGTTAATAAGGTATTCTGGATAAGAGCCATTGAATCCATAAATTGATTGTTTAATGTCTCCTACATACATGAAGTTTGTTGGATTGATGAGTTCAAAGAATTCAAATTGATCCATTGTTGAATCTTGTGCTTCATCAAGTAGTAGGTGTTCTACATGCTTAATACACTCTGGATTCTTTTTAATCTCCTCAAATAAGTCATCAAACCTTTCTTCATTTAAAATCTTAGTAGTGTCTACTGCACCACCGCGTAAAAGATAATTGCAATAAGAATGAACTGTTCCAATGAATAATCCATTTGGATAACCTAACCTCTCATACATAACTGATGCTGCATTGTTCGTGAAAGTAATAGCTACAATCTCTGATGGGTCTACACCTTGTTCAAGTAAATAGCGTATCCTCTCTACAATTACCGCACTTTTACCACTTGCCGCGCTACTTAATACAAGCACCTTTGGTTTGTCTGTTGTAATAATTTGTTTTTGCATTTCTGTGAATTGCATTTTTGCCTCCTTACCCTGTCGGGCCTTGCTGTCGCAAGATTATTTTATTTATTCTTATCTCCGGTGACGGAGTTAAGTCCGTAAGTTTTTGAATCGTAGAAATCAATATAATATGATTCACGTTCTCTCAATTTGTCTTTTGGAACTACTTCTAATAGTTCAAAAGTAAAGTTTTCACACCCATCAGCTGCCATTACGCGATGAAGTTGAGAAGAAGCTAATGCTCCGACTCCTAAGGCTGATTTAACGTGTTCTTGCCAGCGCTTATCAACTGATGTTGTTTGTCCTATATATATCTCATTGGTTTTTAATCGTGTAATTTTGTAGACGCCGCTTACATCGCCGTTTGTAAGAATGCGTTTACGAAGTTCTGCGAGTGGTTTTTGATAGTAGCCAGTCCATATGACTTTGTTAATTGCTTCTGGATGGCGTAAGCGTGGAGTTATTGAGCGAAGTAATTCAATATCGTTTGAGTCATCTGGGTTAAGTTGTATTCTGAAAAAGTCTTGTTGTTCCTCAAGTTTTTTCTGACGTAGAATCTCTTCATTGATGGCGGCGCGCTTATTTCGTTCTTCTTCAAGTTGACTTGTTAGTTCTGTTAATTCATCTAACTTATCTTGCTTTACTTCAGCAAGTTTAGAAAGTTCTTGATTAAAAGCATCTGTCCAATAAGAGCGATATTGGTCAAGTTCATTTTTAATAATTAATTGTTTATGTTCTTCGTATTCTGCGGCCGCGCTATCAATTTCTTTTATTTTACCTTGACGGTATAAGTCTAAATCTTGATTTACTTCATTATATCGCTTTTCTTTTTCAGCAAGGATTGTTTCATATTTTTGAATTTCATTATCTAAAGTAGATAGTTGCATATGATGTTTTTGAAAAGCTCCTTGCCACTCTTTTTCTAATCCATCGGTTTTAATTTTTAATTTATCTTTTAATTGTTTTTCTTCTTGCTTCCACTCTTCTTCAAAGTAGTTTTTTATCTCTTCCTTTCTTAATGTTTCTAATTTATGCTTATCAAATACTAATTTTTCTGCTAATTCTTTTTTCTTTTTATATTGTAAATATAATATAATAATTAAAATAACGCTTAAAAGAAGAGTGATTAATAAATATAATTCCATATTAATCTCCCTTAAATTTTAAAGTAAAAATACACACTAATAATAAATAATGTGTATAATTACTTTAATTTTTTTGTTTTTCTCTTTCTATTATATTATATCAAGTTTAGCGTCTTTTTGTCAAATTTTGCTGTCGTTGCCAATCCTGGTCATTTTTCCAACGGCTGGCCGCGCGAAAACGTGGGTTGAATAAGTCAGCTGAGGTGTGTAAATTATCAAGCTCCCAATATGGAATTATATATAGTGGGATATTGTGAGCAAGACAATAGCTTATTTTACGCCTATCTCTTTCTTTTGCTGCTTCGAATTCTGCGCGAGTGCTATGGAACTTCTTTACGTGTTGATAATGTTGTTCTCCGTTATACTCTAAAACACATGGAATGGCTCGGCTGCCTACGACGTAAAAATCAAAACGATAAAGCCCATGTTTTAAATCTTTAAAACGCTTTTCTCTTTCAAATTTATATCTACCTTTTTGTAGTAGCTCTATAACTTTTTCTTCACCTTTACTCATATCTCTTCTCCTTCTCTAAAAAGTAGAGTTTGCCACATTAATCTCCACTTATCCATGAAAGAAAATGTCCTATAAGGATATTTAGGAGGGGAAAATGAATCTGTTTGAAATCAATCATCTTGCTCAAGGCGGAGTAGTAGGATTATTGGTTGTCCTTATAGGGATGATTAAGATACCGAAGCTAGAGCTAAATATATGGAATTTAATTGGCCGAACAATTGGCCGTTCTATTAACGGAGAAGTATTAGCACAAGTTAAACGACTTACAGTTGAAGTTGATATTTTAAAGAAAGAAGAAGAGCTTGAGCGTGCGCGTCAGGCTAGACAACGTATACTTCGATTTAATGATGAGATTTTATTTAATAAGCGTCATTCAAAAGAACATTTTGATGAAATTCTTGATGATATAGATACTTATGAGGATTATTGTGAAGCACATGAAGATTATGAGAATAATAAGGCTGTATTAGCAATCTCTACAATTAGAGAAGTATATAAGGAATGTTTGAGAGACCACGATTTTTTAATTTACGAAAAGAAGTAGGTTGAAAATAATTTAGAGGAGTGAAAAGGAGTTATGGCAGTAAGGGCTTATTATGGAACTTGCAAGACTGCAGAAGATGTATCAGAGAAACAAGTTTATGTTCCTGATATGGATTTAGCGGAAGAGAATTTTAATTTTATAGAAGGGGATTTATTAATTGTATTTTTTGCTCAAACTAATACAGTATCAGAGCCTTCTATTGTAATATATAATCAAGATCCAGAACAAGAATTAAGTACAACTAGCGATTCTGGTAAACTTATAAAAAGTTTAGATGTTGTTGCAAATATGGAAAATGCATGGGCCGCCGGTGAGACGGTCATTTTTGCGTACACCCAAGAAAGTACAACAGATACTTATTATTGGGAATTAGTTGATGCAAATCATGCTTCTAAAGATACTTATGGAAATACAAAATTATTTGATGAAAACAATTTAGAGACTTTACTTACTGAAGCAGAAGATGATGCTGAAAATTCAGAAATAGCTTTAACCCCTAATGCCTTAAAAAGATTTTTTAATTTATTAAATGGTATAGAAAGCAGTCAAAAAGAAGATGAAGGCGACGAAGGTGGCGGCGAAGGCGGCGAAGGTGAGGGTGATGAAAGTGAAGACCCAGTACTTCGTGTCATTGGATTAAATTGGACTCCTGCTATTGAAGAGGATACACAAGACTTAGGTACACTTTCTTTAACTGGTGATAGTACAAATGGAATTCAAATTACTTATCCATTCGATTCACGAGTTCAATCTCTTATTCAAAAAAGTATTCCATTTGTACCACAATTTACAGGTCAACTTATAAATAATGGTAATGGTAAAGACGGGGAAACCGCCGCACTTCCTGAGGAAGGTGCAGAACCTTTTATTACTAGAATGATTCCGAATGATTTATATTTTAATGATGCTAATGGATTATATTATGGTACACCAGACAATAGAAATAATATGATTAATGTTAATAATGGTACTCTTACTGTAGGTAATAATGCATTAACTGGTGGAATAGTATTAAACAAAGCAACAACAATTAGTGGAAATCTTCAAACTAATGGCACTTTAACTACTACTGGAGCTATTAGTGCCGGTTCTGGTCAAATTTCTACCACAGGAATAATCAAAGGTAGTACTTTATATGAAAATAATTATCCACTAAATCAAATTTATAGTAAAGTTTTATATCGAGCATATAAAACAAGTGATAATTTAACTATTGGTAAAAGTACGTATCAATTAGGAGATATTTATGTAAATGATGTACCAAATTACACACCTATTGGTATACTTGGATATAATGTTACTAATTGGGATTCTGGTGGTCGAAATGCCTCATATTGTATTCCTTATGCTATGGCATTTTATACTGACCATATAAGATATAATATTCGTAATATACATACATCAGAGTCGGCCAAGGTTAAAATAACTTGTTTAATTTTATATATACATAACTAATAGGAGACAAAGGAGATGAAAGGTGATTTCTTAGGTTTTAGTTTTGATGGAATACATAGTTCTGAGTTAGGAATTATACACGTATCCTCAAGCGACCGTTATGATGAGGAACTCTTTCCAGAGGTAAAGGATAAAACAATTGAAATACCAAATAATCATGGGGAATATTATTATGGAAGTACGTATGGTACTCGTACTTTTGAAATAGAATTTGCTTATGATTCAGTTACAGAAATACAATTTAGAAAAATAAGGCATTTATTTGGAACAAATAAAATTTGTGAACTAATTTTTGATGAGAGACCTTATAAGGTTTATTATGCAAAAATTGAAAGTCCAATTACAATGTCTTATGTTTGTTTTGATGAAGAAGAATGGATTTGGGACTCTGAAAATCACAATAATTATATTCCAGATAGTATAGACCATAAAAGTTATACAGGGAATAAAAGACGTATATATAAAGGAGAAGGTACAGTTAATTTAATTTGTTATCAACCTTTTGCTCATCAACTTTTTAAAATTAAAGAATTATACGAGCGCGCGGGCGCGAATCAAGGTAATTTAATCACTACATATGCAAATACAGATGAATGGATTGAGTCTAGTGGTATTTTGACACAAGAAGAATGGAATGAATACCATATTGACCAAGTAGTTAATGCTGGTGATCCATATACATATGCAATACCAGTTTATAATCCAGGTGATTTAAATGTTGGTTTTTGTTTATATATACCTTTTGTCAATGGAGAAATTTTGCCAAAAGATGGAAAATCTGATATAATTATAAATGGAGATACAGAACTTTTAGTGTTAAAACCAATTCAGAAAAAAGGTAATGATGCGGGAATAGTAATTAATACTAGAACACATTTAATTGAAGGCGTATCTTTTTCACAAATAGCAAATATTAATGATTATCGTAAACCAGCTTGGACAGCGACTGGTAATTTATATAATGAATATATAAAATTAGGTGATTTTCCTTATATTAAACGAAATGATTGGAAATTAGACGCATCTAATAATAGACCGCAAGCTATATATATTAGTTGTGCAGAAGTTGAAGGTATAAGAATTTATTATGATTACTTATACTTTTAGGGGGTTAAAAAATGGGCGTAATAAAAAAGAAACCATATGAAATATCGGTTTGGGAAGATCGCCTTGTAACAGAAAACGATATAAGTTATTATAAAGAAATTAAATTAGCAGTTATCGGTTCTGACAAAATGGAATCTCCTAATCGAGTTTTTGATCCGGTATTAATAGAGAATGTTAATGGAGAAAAAACATTAACATTCTCTTTAGCATATAAATATTATGATGAATATGAAGGAGAATTAGTTACAAATTCATTTTATAAATATTTAATTAATGAAAGAAAAGTTAAACTTTTCTATAATGACGAATGGAACGAATTTGTAATTAAGGAATGTGAAGAAAGTTCAGAAGAAAATATTTTTAAATATACTGCAAAAGAACTTTTTTCACTTGAATTAGCTAAGCTTGGATATAATGTAACTTTAGATACAGAATTAAATAATAATCAAGGTACAATTATTGAGTTAGCTAAAAAGGTTTTAAAAGATACTGACTGGGAAGTAGATGAAGATAATTCTGATTTATTAACTCAATATGTACAAGAACCATTATATAAGATTGAAATACAATTATCTGAAGGTCAAGATACGTTAGAGGTTCTTAATTTAGATACTAATAAGCTTATAGATATAAATAATGGCGAAATTATTTATATATTTTATAGTTTTATTAATAATAAAGAAACTGCTAATGTTCAATTTATTAGAGAGGCTGACAGGGCAAAATTTTTTATTGACGATGATAATGTTATTAAAAGTACAAATTATCGTTTCACTCAACCTGTACAATATATAACTGATTCAGAAAGTGGAGAAGTTATTAGAATTGAAGACATAGGAGAGGTTGATTCTTTATATTTAAGCAATCAAGGCTATCGGTTAGTTTATAAAATTTTAACAACATATGACCCAATTATGAATCGTACGGTTGAAATTTATAATATGCCGTATGAAGATGGGATACAAGAAATATATCATTTTTTAGATTATAATTATACTACTTCAGATATAGTTGTATCATATGTAACTAATGGCTCAAATTTTGAACTTTTTGAAGATGGTGATATACAAGGATGGTATAATACTACACCAACATCTACAGAAAGTGATATTCCAATATTACAACCTATAAGTACTACTACTTATCCAGAATTAGCTGCAACTGCAGATTTACAATTACTTGATGAGTTATCTGAAATTAATGGATATATAGAATTAAAATTTAATAATGCATTAACTGAAAATTATGAGAATACTTATTTTAATGAAGGATTTGAACATAGCGCATCAATTATAGACCATATTAGTTCTGGGGAAAAATTTATATTAAGAACTCGTTATTATACTGCTAATTCTAAGCATGGAGACTTAATTGAAGGTAATCCAACGGGTAATAATGGTGGTTTAAGAGTAATAGTTGCTCAATATGAAACTGTTGAACAAGATTGTTATTTAAATGAAGATGCACAAGAAAAATCACAATCTTCAAAAGTTAAAGTATATAAAATTTTACCAAATGAAATTGTTTTAGATTTTGATGGCGATTTTATATATAATCCAAATCTTATTACTAATGGTGTATTTGAAAGTAATGATAGAAAACAATATATTGTAGATAATGTAGTTCAGGCACCATCTACAGCTTATATATATAAAACAGCTGGTGATGACACAGAATATATATGGAATTGTAAAAATAAACAATATGTAAATAAAACTGAAAAAGGTGCAGAGTTAAAATTTGCAGATTATTATTATACGATTGCTACTGCTAAAGGTTCATTTACTAATGAACAAATGCAAGACCCGAAATTAAAGTTAGGAGTTTTTGTATATACTAAAGACTCAGATATTATCGGCAAATATACATATTTACAAGATATACAGTTAACTCGTTATTATGAGGATGGCAATAAAAATCCAGTCACTATAGGCAATGCACCGACCGCGATAAGTCAAGATGCTCATCATTATTATTTAAAACCAACCACTCAAGTTAGTGACAAAGAAATTAATACTTTTGGTACTTTAGAAGCGTTGGCCGATGAGCTCGGTGCGGATGTAAATACAATCACACCAGTTTTTAATGAAAGCTCACAAAAAGTTTTATCAATACAAGCTAATCAATCAAATTATTTTAATATATTGCAAGATTTATGTGAGAAATTTGAATGTTGGTTAGATATTAGAGTTTCTCATGAGGAAGATGGCTCTATTAGTCTTGATAAAAATTTTAATCCTATTAAAAAAGTTGCTTTTAAAGAATATGCTGGTAAAGATAATTTTGCTGGTTTTAAAAATGGTATAAATTTAACTGGTATTACTCGTAATATAGATAGTAATGAAATTGTTACTAAATTAATTGTTGAACCAGTGCAAAGTGAATATTCTGATACAGGTTCAATTGAAATACAAAGAGCTAAATCAAATTCTAGTGGTCAATCTTATATTTTAAATTTTTCTTATTATTTAAACAGAGGATTGATTACTGAAACGAGAGAAGAATTTAATGATGCATTATATCAATATAATTCACAATTTAGTAAATTAAATAAAGACATTATTGAAAAACAAGATGAATTAGTTCAGCTTTCTAAATCATTAACAAAAATTTCAGCTGAACGCAATAGTTATACAGCATTACTCGATGAAGCTCATCGTAGTTACAATAAAGCAATTGAAGATTTTTATAAATTAACTAACTGGGAGTATGAAACTTTTGTTACAAATTATCAAAATCTTGAGAATTGGGCAATAAAGGAACCAGATCAAGCAAAAAATTATTTAAAAAATGATACAGTATTAGATGTAGTAGGACAAATTTATACTGCTACTGTAACAATAAATAATTATACTGGTATTTTAAATAATTTAAATAAAGAATATCAAGAGTTAGATTTAAAATATAATGGTGCAAAGGAATATGGAATTTCTGTTACTTATATTCCAAGTAATGAAATAGATATTAATCCATCTACTAAAGTAGTTATTGATGATTATATTTCTGGATTGCAATTTCAATTATTAGATACCAATCTTTCACCGGTAGTATATCATACTACGCCTAATGAGCGTATTTTTAATATATCTAATGCAAATCCTTATCAATATATAGGTTTTATAAATATACCAGAGCATTATCGTTTAAAATATTTTAATAAAGATAAGTCTTATATTTTAGATAGAGAAAATGCGGGACGCAGTTTTAAAATCTATGATGATATAACTGGTGAAACATATAATAGACGATTTGTTTTAGTTCCAGATGAAGATTATGCAATACAATATAAAGGTATACAAAAAGAATTAGAAGAATTAACTAAACAAAAAGAACAGTTAGAAAAAGAGTTTTATAAAAAATATAGTCGTTTTTTACAAGAAGGTACTTGGAGTTCACAAGATTATATTGATAATGAATTATATTATTTTGATGCACTACAAGTAAGTGATACTTCAGCGCAACCTAAAGTTAGTTATACAATTAATGTATTGGAAGTAAGCCAGATTGATGGTTTAAAAAGCTATGACTTTAGAGTTGGTGATAAAACATATATTGAAGATACTGATTTCTTTGGTTATTTATATCAATCAACTGATGTCCGCGAACCAATTGAAAAAGATGAGGATTCATCAAATCGCGCGCCAGTAGATGAAGATTCGATATATGATAATGATATACCTGTAATAATAACTACACGAACCCCTGTTCGTGAAGAAGTAATTGTTTCTGAAATTGAGTGGCATTTTGATGAGCCTGATAATAATACAATTACTATTCAAAATTATAAAACTCGTTTTGAAGATTTGTTCCAACGCATAAGTGCGACAGTTCAGACAGTACAACGTAATGAGATTACATATCCAAAAACTAGCTCTATATTAGACCAAAGTGGTTTAATTAATAGTAATTTACTTGCTGATTCACTTAATGGAATTGGTGGAGTTGGATTCGCGCTTACTACGAATGGTAGTGTTCAAGCTACTCAAGATGGATTATTAATTAGAGATTTATTAAATCCATCTAATGTAATGAGATTAGCTAGTAGTGGTCTTCAAGTATCTACCGATGGCGGCGCGAATTGGGGAACTGCGATTAGTGCAGAAGGTATTTCTACTGATATATTAACCGCGGGAACTATTAATACTCAACGTATTTGGTTAATGGATGGAGACAATCCAAGTTTTCGTTGGGATAAAGCCGGACTTAACGCCTATGGATTAGATGAGAATGGAAATGATTCTTATGATTTAAAAACTTATGTAAGATTTGATAAATATGGTCTATATGGTATTAAAAATGATGAAGAATATGTAGCTAGTTCTTTAGAAGATGTAAGAAATAAAGCTTTCTTTGGAATTACTTGGGACGGATTTTTTATAAAAAATTCTTATACTGATGGTGAAGTAAGTATTACATCTGATGATGATTTTGTTGTAAAACAAAATGAACAAACTCGAATTAAAATAGGTGCAGTTGAAAAAAATGCTGCGGGTGAACCTACTAAATATGGTATTAATATTATCAATGATAATGGTGAAATTGTATTTGATACTGGTGATGATGGTAATGTAACCGTTAGTGGTACTATAAATGCATTAGCTGGTAATTTTACTGGTCAAGTTAATGTAGGTGATCCTGATGATACTCATATTATAATTGACGGTAGAGTAGATAATCCAATTATTCAGTCATCGAATTATTCTGATGGTGCTGGTACTGGTTGGATAATTGATAGCCGTGGAGATGCCACTTTTTCAAACGTATCAGTGCGCGGAGCTATTAAAACTGCTGTATTTGAATATGAAGAAATTCAAGCGGTTGGCGGCGCATTTTTATTCAGACCTTCAAGTACTATTAAATCTGCTAAATATGTTCCTTTAGAAGAAACAATTGAAGAAATTGATGATGAAGGAAATACTCATATTATTGATTTCTATTATTATGATGATATAACAGGTGAAAAGGTATATAATGATTTAATAGTTACTGTTGAAAAACCACTTATGTTTAGAAAAGGTAATTGGGTTAAAATTAGTAATTATAATTCATTAGGTGTTGACCCTGCTGATGATTTAACAACTTATGGACTTGTTCATATTTATGAAATAAGTGAAATTATTCAACCAGTAGAGCCAGAAAGTGGAGATGATGACCATGATGAAGGCGAACCTGAAAATGATATTATAGATTCTAACAATAATATTGAAGAAAATGAAGCATTTGCAGATGAAGAAGTAGATGAAGAAGAAGAAAATAGTTACGGAATTGTTTTAAAAGGTGGTACAGCCATACTTGAACAAACTAGTTTAGAAAACGTCGCAGGTGGCGCGCTTATTGATTTTGGTAAAGCCAATGATGATGAGCATTATGATAATGGTGCGCATAATTATGGAATTGGAGTTAATAGTTCTGATAATTATGTTAATTTACCGGCGCGTGCGATAAGTCTATTTGAAACTACAATTCATCCAAATGATACAACAAAAGTTACTTATAATTATCGAGGTATTTTAGGTACTTTACCAAGATTGCCAGCTACTGATGTTGATAATGATATATATAATCGTTATATGGCTGGTACACAAGGTATATATACAGATAATATGTATCTTGGAGATGATGAACAATTTTTAAGCTTCTATACTGATACAAGTGACCCATTAAACCCAAAAAAGAAGCTTAAGATTAAAGCTAATCAAGTTGTGTTTGAAGTAGTGGACCCTGACACTCATGAACCTACCGGTCAATGGCATGATGTAAATGACATAGAAGCGGAAGGAGTGCCTGGACCGCAGGGGCCAGCAGGACAGGATGCTATTACAGTTGAAATTGATTCTACGGCTGGTGTATTATTTGTAAATGATATTATTACATCTACATTAATTTGTACCGTTAAAAAAGGTGGTGTAGATATAACAAATGACCCAAATTATAATATATATTATACTTGGAAAAAACGTTTAAGTGATGGTTCTGGATATGACCCAGATTGGGGACGTCCTTTAGAACATGGAAATAGAATTAATATTACTTCACAAGATATAGCAAATAAAGGTATTTTTGAATGTGAAGTTATAATACAGGAGGTTTAAGATGTCAACACCGATAACTAGTTACGGTACAATTACAATTGTTGATTTAACTGATGTTGGACAATATAGTGTATATCCTTATGCTAATTCGTCTAATACACAAATTTATAGTCAAGAAAATTTATCTTATAGTCCAAACTGGACCGCGCAAACTCCATTAATTATTACTCCAGTAATTACATATGCTGGAGAAGATAAAACTACAGAATCATTGGTTAAATGGTATGAAAAAGGTGCTGATAGTGATACATTGATATCTACTATTAATGCTGGAGTAGCAGATAAAAGACTAACAATTACCTCTAATTTAACTAATGTATCTTATAAAACATATATAGTTGTAGCTAATTATACTTCAAATACTGGAGCAAAAGTAGAAGCAAGAGGTGAGATTAGTTTTAATAAACTAATTCAAACTTCTACTTCTAAAGGAGTACAAATTACTGGTACTAATGTATTTAAATATCAAACTGGTCAAGCTAGTCCAACTGAAACTTCTATAGTATTAACTCCAACTCCACAGGGTGAAGTAGGTTTTGCCACAAATGCTTGGGAATATTGGAATGGTACCGCTTGGATAGCTACAAGTGGAATTTCAGGTTTAACAGAGAATAGTACTACACATGCTTTAACTGTACAACACACTTCACCTGCATTTAATGGCGGAGATGTTGCTAAATTTAAAGTTACAGTCAATGCTTTATATAATGCTGAAACTAGAAGTGATATTTTTACCATTACTAAATTACGTGATGGTGCCGCGGGTGGTTCTTTGGTACAAATGGACCTATCTAATGATGACCAAATGATTCCTTTAAATAGTGATGGTGAAGCACAATGGGCCTCTATTGGCAATTTAGCTGGTACTCAAATTACAGTATTTGAAGGTAATGTAAATAAAACTGCTAATTTAGGTACTGGTAATAGTGTTAAGGTTTATTTGACTAATGTCAATGCTAAAACTATTAAAAATTTTGGACAATCTGGACAAACCGATTCAGGTGGAGCTTCTTTAACGCCTGCTAATACAGTTAGTGGCTATACAATGGATTTAGCTAATGGTTATGATGCTATATTAGTTACCAGTTTTACTCAAGATGGAAACAATGAATATTATACCTCTGGTAGCGTACGTTTTGTATTAACTTATAATGGAGTTACTTATTCTAAAATTTTCTCATTAATTGGTATTGAAGCTGGTGAAGATGGTGAAACTCCAGTTGTATATGCATTAGAATTTTCAGATGCAGTTAAGCGTATTAACAATGCTGCACAAGGAGCTACAACTGATTCATGGGTTTATTATCCTACAACGTTAACAGTAACTGCAAAAAGTAGTAATAGTACTAATACATATGCAGGAGCTATTTGGTATAAACGTAAAGGAGATTCTAGTTGGACAAGATTAACTACTAATGGCACCGCGAATATTACTGTAGCTAGTAGTTTAACAGTAGATAAATCACCAGTATTATTTAGATTAACAACTGCTACGGCGAGTAATTGTAATGAGTATTTTGACCAAGAAAGTATTCTTATTACTTCAGATGGTTCAGTAGGTAAAGAAGGTGCTCAAGGTGATGAAGGTGTTAGTGCTTTAAATGTAGTGTTAACTAATGAAAACCAATCTATTAGAGTAACATCTGATTATAAAACAATTGCTCAGACTCTTACAACTAAATATCAAGGATATATAGGTACGGAAGCAACAACTTTTACTTATGCTGGAGCAACTTATGATCAAAATGTACCAAGTGGATTATTTGGAACAATTGGCGTAAATCAAGGTGTTATATCTATTCCTATTAATGAAAAAGTAAATATAGCTAGTTATTTAGATGGTTCTATTACTTTTGGATTTACTTATACAGATCCAGATGATAGTAGTTCTACAACCACTTTATATAAAAAATTTACTTTTGATATGAATCCACGAGGTGAAAATGCAATTACTTTGCAATTAATTCCTTCTGGAGCAACATATTTTAAAAATGGTTCTGGCAGCGTAACAATTACTCCAAAATTAAATAATGGAAGTGATATTTCTTCTTCTAATTATAATGTATTGTGGAAAAATGCAATTACAGATGCTTCTTTAGGAACAGGTTCTACTTTAACGGTTAGTGGGTCTAATGTTGATGGTGTATTATCTGTTTTATGTAGAGTTGAATATCCAAAGAATAGTAATAAGTATTATACGCAATATATTTCCTTTACTGATTATGATGACCCATTACAGGTACAGTTAATTTGTACTCTTGGAGAAACAATTGTTAATAGTATTGGTGAAGGAGTTATCTATGCACTAACTACACAAGCAGGTAATAGCCAAGCTTTAGACTATGTAATGCCTGGTATTGCAGTTGATGATACATTAACTGGCCACACTGAACCACAACTGTTCTTGTTAACTAAGAGTCAAGGTGCAGTTACTGGTATTACTTTAAAAAATAAATCGGGCACTACTGCTGGTACTTATACAAACGCTGACTTAAGTACTTTAAGTTATAGTTGGAGTTTTAGGGATATTGAAGGAGAACCGATTGATATTGCAGATTTAAAAGATTTAGGCATGTATATTTCATCTGGTGCTAGCGGTTCAGACAATGGACAGTTTGTATATATAAATGCTAATGTAATAAAGAAAAAATTAATGTGTTACGTAGCTGTAACAAAAAGTTAATTAAAATAAAATATGTACACTGCGCGGGGCTGCATATGTCGAAACACATGAGGTATGCGGTCGCCGCGAGTGTGCGGATTAAAATATAGGAGGGATTGTTCGATGAGCCTACAAGTATGGCTACCTCTTACGAATGGAACATTAAAACAACAAGGGTTAAAAAATATATCAGCTACTATTGGAGGAACAGTAGGATTAACTGATGTGGGTAAATTGGGAAAATGTGCAACTATTGGTACTGCTGCGGGTGGAATTACTTTACCAGCATCTGCAATGACCTCTTTTACTGAATGTTCAGTTGCTTTTTGGATTAATATAACTTCTTGGAATACTGATTGGGACACAATCTTTCAGGCGGGATTAGGTTCTACCCCATGGAATAACTATATTTTTGGGATATTAAGAAACCAAGGTAATTATTTATGTTTTACCGTGTCTAATGGTTCTAGTACTTCTAGTGGTAGTTATGCTAGTTCTAATTTAACGGTTGGACAATGGATGCATTTGACTTTTACTTATGGGAATGGTAAATGTAAAATTTACATAAATGGAGTATTGGATAAAGAATATTCAACTTCAATAACTCCAAATTTTGCTGGTATTACCCATATTGCCATTGGACGGAGTACAAATGGTTCTAACTATCAATGTAAGTGTAAGTTAAATGATTTTAGAATATATGACCATTGCCTTTCTCCAATGGAAGTTAAAGAACTTGCAAAAGGACTTGTATTGCATTATCCTTTAAATAGACAAGGCTGGGGACAGGAGAACCAACTTAAAAATAGTAATTTCTTTAATGGAACTAATTCTTGGTATAGTGTTAATTCTTCGTCTATTCGGGTCGAAACTAAAGATGGATACACATGCGGCACTGGAACAAAAGGGACTTCTGCTAATATAATAGGACAAACCAGTGCTGCATATACTGGTGGTATAGCTGTTGACATTACAGTTTCAGCAAAAGTATATGTAACAGAAACAGGTACTTTTGGTGTTGGTCATTGGATTAGTACAACCCAAGTGAGTGGTTGGCAAAGTATGTCTGGTAGTAGAGTTTGGAATACTACCAATAATTTATCTGTTGGGTGGAATTATATTAGTACAACACTTAAAAATGCTACAAATCAATATACTGGTTCAATTGTTACTGCTTTTTCTTATAGTGGAACAACTTTTTGGATTACAGATGTAAAATTAGAATATGGTTCAATTGCAACTCCATGGTGTCCAAATTCATCTGATACATTAGCCACAACAATGGGCCTCAATTCTACAACCGAATATGATTGTTCAGGTTTTTGTAATAATGGAAGTAAAATGACTGATACTATTACTTATACTTCTGATACTGCAAAATATGCTGTTTCAACTCATTTTAATGGTACATATGATGGTATTATAATTGAAAATTTAGCATTAAAAGATATGATTAATTCTGCAATAACATATGCATTTTGGATTAAGCCAGAAAGCGAGTCTGGAGTACGGTCTATTTATTTTGGAAGTTATTCAGGTATTTCATGGTCAGTTGAAAAAACCGCGGGTAATCAGTTGCGTTTATATTGGAATGGTTCACCTGATGAAACTTGTTCAGGCGCGATAATTACTGATGGGGTATGGCAACACATATGTATTACAAAGAATGGAACAAATGATGTAAAAGTATATATTAATGGAATACAGAAGTGGACATCTACAGCTACACATAGTAGTTTAAATTTTCCAACAACATATAGAATAGGACGAGACACACGTAATAATGATGGTACTCCATATAAAGGATTAATGTCCGACTTCCGCATCTATGCAACCGCCCTATCCGCCGATGACGTCAAATCCCTCTATCAAAACTGCGCGACCATTGATCCAGATGGAACAATTCGCGGACAAATTCGAAGTTAATTAAAAAAGGAGATAAAGTAATGGCACAAGTTTCATATGGTACTATTACTATTACAGATACAAATGACATAGAACGTATATATCCAGTATATTGTAGAGGTGGAGAATCAAGTGCTCCAGCCTTATTACCACTAACAAATTGGAAAGAAAACATTAGCGAAATTACAGTATCTGGTGATTATATATGGCAACGTATAGTTACTAAAAAAAGTGGTATTAATGTTACCCAAAATGATTATGGTGATGCTGTTCGTTTAACTGGAGAAGAAGGTGATGCTGCATTAAATATAAGTGCAGTAGAAATTCAATACGGTAGTAGTGCAAATTGGTCTACAACCCCGAGTAATTGGGAAAATAACACTCCAGCTTATGATAGTACAAAACCATATTATTGGACAAGAACTCGTTTAAAATATGAAAATAATACATATTCTTCTTGGGTTACAAATAAAGACTATGCATTAACTGATGCTATCACTAAGTCAGTAGAAGCAAATAATAATGCCGCAATGGCAAATTCAATTGCTCAACATGCTAATGAAGATGCACAAGGTGCAATGTCTCAAGCAGCTGATGCGCAGTATCAAACAGGCCTATTGGCTGCGCGAGTAAAAAATTATTGGTGGGATTCAAATGGTGCGCATATAGCTAGTGGAATTGTACGTAGCGGACAAACTGAAGCAGATGACGTTGATGAAAATAATTCAAATACTTATGGATATAATTCTTTAGTTGGTTTAGGCAGTTTAACATTTGGTTATAACAGCTATAAAGCAGTAGAGTTAGAAGGGGGAACTCCGTCACTAAAATTTTATGTACCGAGCAAAACTACACAAACTACCAATCCATCAATGGTTTTAACCTCTTCAGCTTTAACTTTTAATAAGATTGGAACCGCAAATAAAGCAGTTGAGTTGACTAATAATGCTTTAAATTTTTATGGTTCTTCTACCTCAACTGCAGATGCTATTCTTAGCTCTACAGGTTTAAAATTAGCAAAAGGTGGACTTGAAGCTGGTACTAAAAATACTACTGACTATATATATATTTGGAGTAATGATGATGCTACAAATCATAAATTAACTATTAATAATCATGAGGCTTCTAATTGGAGAATAGTTGCAGGAAATAAATTTGGAGTCGATAAGGCTGGTAATTTATATGCATCTAATGCAGAAATTAGTGGAAAAATTACTGCAACTTCTTTAACTATTGGTAGTGGCGCTACTGTTAGTGGATTAAGCACTTCAAACATTAGTGGAATGAATAATTATGCTTTACAAAGTAGTTTAGATACTGAAGTGGCTCAACGTAAAGCGGTATATGCTGTTTCTACAACAGGAGCTACTATAGCTGCGAAAACAACCGAATCTGGTACGCCTTCTGAATTTGTTTTATATAATGGTGCTACAGTAACAATTAAATTTAATAGCGCTAATTCAACTACAACTCCAACACTGAATGTAAATGGTACTGGTGCAAAAACCATCAAATCATATACTGGAGCCGCGTTAACAGCAGCTGAATATACATGGCCAGCCGGAGCAGCAATTACATTTACTTATGATGGTTCTTATTGGCGTATGCAAGATGGTGGAGCCTTACAAGCTAAAGCTGATGCCGCTGCGAGCGCGTCAGCTGCATCAACTCAAGCATCTGCTGCTTCTACTTCAGCAACAAATGCTAGTAATGCAAAAACTGCGGCAGAATCTGCGAAAACAGCTGCCCAGACTGCACAAGGTGCAGCAGAATCAGCCAAGACAGCAGCTCAAACAGCTCAAAGTGCTGCAGAAACTGCGAGTGGACAAGCCACTACTGCAAAGAATGATGCAGTTAGTGCAAAAACAGCAGCTCAAGCCGCCCAAACCGCGGCAGAAACCGCAAAAGGACAAGCGCAAACTGCGGCTTCGAACGCTTCTCAATCAGAAACTAATGCAGCAGCTAGTGCAACTGCAGCGGCAGAGGTAATGGGTGGTTTCACTATTTTATGGAATTATTCAGCTTTTGGGGGGACCTCTACCGCAGGAGACGCTTTTATTTGTGGTTTTGACCCTGCAACAGGCACTAAATCAGATGCAAATGGTTGGGTAAAATGGAATGGTACAAAACGTACAATTACTAAACAACAAGTAAATCCAGGAACTATAGTACCATATAATATTCCTATATATATAGTATGCAGATTAAGTAGTGCCACAGGTACTACTGGTACTAATTATATGGTATGGTATAATGCTGGTTGGAAATATGCAGCTTGCCCTAGTCCTACAGCAGTTGGTGGTTCTTGGACTTGGACTGATAATAGAGACATTATTTTAGGAAGTTTTGTGGAAACGGGAGCAAATGAAGTATTAACCGAATGTGAATTATTTAATCCACCATGGACTTCTAAACAAATAACAACAAATACTACAACACCAACTTCATATATTATGGATACTAATGCCAATAAAGGTATTCGGATTAAACCAAAAGATTCATCTGGCAATGATTTTTTACAAATGAATTCAGATGCTATTGAGTTTTTTAAAAATAGTACTTCTAATTCAGTAATGTGTTTAACTAATAATAGTTTTAGAATGGGTTTAGAGGATAGTAATCATACAACAATTAATAGTAGCGGTTTGCATCTTTGGAAAGGTCTAGAATCTGAACCAACAAACGAAATCGCGTTATTTGGTTCATCTATTGTATTATATCAGCCAGGCACTAGTACAGCAGCAGTATCTATTACAAATAGTGGAGCTACTTTTACTGGAGGTATAGTAGCAAATTCACTTACTATTAATGATAACGGTTCTTCTTATAATGCTTGGGATGCCATTAATATTACTGGTTATTCTTTGGATATAGAGGTTGATGCAACTGGAGTTCCAACCTCAAATATATATAATAACACTTATCTTTATCCACACCTTTATCATAATGGCACAGAAATAACTTTACCATCTAGTGCAACTACTACACAAAAGCAAGAATTTTATAATAAATTTTTATGGTATGAAGGAGATAGTAGTACTGCGGTTCAAGGTGATCATTTAAATAAAGGTAGAATTTTAGCTAGTTATGGTGATTATTGGAAGGTCACCTATTCATTTAATGATGGCGCGACAGAAGGAGCCGAACCAATACAACAAGTAATTGTTGATCCTTCTACATATATCACTAGAATTAATGATAATACAATAAAAGTACATTCTAAAAATTGGGATGAAAATACTGGATTTGTACAAATAAATAATCAAGGTAATATTATTGCAACAGGCCAAGTATATCAAGAAAATAATATGCCATTGACAACCGTACAATTAGTAAAATGGTAGATGGAGGAAATTATGGGTAATCGTATAATAAGTAGAACCATTGATTTAACAAATCGAAACCCTGATATTACTAATAAATATATTACAGAAATTACTAATGAAGGAATTAGGATACATCCAAATAGTGGAAATCATTATATACAATTAAATAGTGATGGATTATATATAGTTAAAAATGGTAGCTCTCTTGCACAGTATGGAGATATTACTAGAATTGGTAAAGAAAATGATAGCCATATCATTTTAAATACAAATGGAATAGAAATTTTTAAAGATGGAAATGCTCCAATTAATTCAATTGCACAATATGGAGAAACTACTCGTATTGGAAAAGAAGCTGAGGGGCATGTTAAAGTGACCTCCGATGGAATAGAACTTTGGGGTCAAATGCTAGGCGAAACAGATCATACGTTTATATATTCAGAAGGCATTTCAGTAGGCGTTAATGCTGACCAAGGAAGTGTTGGTTTACCTGGAGGATATATAGAAGGATATTACAATGAGCTCAGCGAAGATGTGACCGAAAATGGCTTAAGAATTGAAGCCCACACGCTACCTGGACAGGAAGAGTCTTCAACGCAGGCTATCGTTAGAATTAGTGCATGTGGGGCTGATACAGCCGCGGTGATTAATGCATTTATTGACGACAGTATAGATAATGGTGATGGTACTGTTGGGGTTTCTTCAATTTCACTTGAGGCAGAATCAATTAGCTTAGAAGGACAGGTACAATGTCAAGAAATAAGTTCTTTAGATGGTACTTATAAAGAAATTTTACTTGGCAATTATTCTAGTAGAGCACAAGAAGTAAATTATGCATTAACCGCATCAAGTGCAGATAACTTATGGCTTACTGCAGCTTTAACAGCAATTTGTGAAGATTATCCAAATTATGATCATACTATTTTTAAAGGTCGGTTAGCCCCAAATTCACAGGGATATTTTGAAATTTATATTTATGATACTGATAATACAAGTAACGGCTTACCACAATATTCGTATGGAACTTGGAATAAATGGCAAGGAACTTTTTGGATTATCTCAACTAATAATTATTCTTTTGCTTATACAGCCAAATAATTGGAGGAAAAATAAATGGGAACGCGTACAGTTAGTCAAACAATAAATTTATCTGTTAATGGTAAACTAACAATTGCAAGTACACTTACTCAAAATTCTGATCAACGATTAAAACTGCAATTCAAGATGCTATTGCAAAAATGAATAAGTAATTTTTAAAGCGGGCATATAAGTGCCCGTTTTTCATAATTATAAAAATTTGACATATAATTAAATCTATGTTATACTATAAATAGTAAAAAGTATATTAGAAAAGGAGATATATATGAAATTACAAATCTTAATTCCTCAATACGAAGAAACTGATGAAATAGTTAAACCTTTACTTGATAGTATAGCACTTCAGCAAAATGTAGATTTTGATGAAATTGGGGTAATTATTGTTAATGATGGTAGTGAAGTAAAACTTTCTGAAGATTTTTTAAATTCTTATCCATATAAAATAGATTATTATCAAAACCCACACAAAGGAGTAAGCGCTACACGTCAAGCAGCGCTTGATAAAGCTAAGGCCGACTATGTAATGTTCTGTGATGCAGACGATATGTTTTATAATATGTGTGGCCTGTGGATTATATTCCGTGAAATTGATCAAGGAGTTTTCGACAGTCTTATATCTGTATTTGTTGAGGAAACCAGAAATCCAGCTAATAATCAACCAGAATATATTAACCGTGAAATGGATTCAACTTTTGTTCATGGTAAGGTTCATAGGCGTAAATACTTACAAAAAAAGAAAATTAGATGGAATCCAGAACTAACAATTCATGAAGATAGTTTTTTCAATATACAGTGTATGAGTTTATCTCAAAATGTTAAATATTGTCAAACTCCGTTTTACTTATGGAAGTGGCGCGATGATTCAGTTTGTCGCCATGACCCAAAATATATTCTTCGTACTTATCGCAATATGATTGATTCCAATGATGCTTTAGTCCAAGAACTTCGTAAGAAAAATGCACCAGATAAAGCAGATTTTTATGTAGTATTTATGATATATGATGCATATTATACCATGAATAAGCCTGAATGGATTAATCAAGAAAATCAAGAATATCGAGATGCAACCGAGAAACATTTCAGTAAGTATTATAAAAAATATAAAAAAGTATGGGCAACCTATCCTTCATCTGAGAAAATGCAAATATCACAAGGTATTCGCGGCCGCAGTGTAATGGAAGGTATGCAGATGGAAAATATGACTATTAATGAGTGGTTAGATGCTATAGAAAAGTTATAAGTCAAATTCCTAGGTAAAATAAATGTAAATAAGGATATTATATCCTTAAAATAGTTAAATTTATATTATTTTACTTATAGGAGAACAATTATGGAAATTAAAACTTTTGAAGCAAGATATGAACTAATTGAATTTTGTCATTACATTGATATAAATCAAATCAATGTACTTGAATTATTAGTTAATACTGATGATGTAAGTTTTTTAGAGGAAGAATTATCTACTATTTTTGCAATTGAAACCGAAAAGCAAACATATGTATTTTCTGGATATGAAGTCTCTGAATGTTATGAAGAAGATAATGGTTTAATTAAAGTAGTTTGTATCAAATGAAAATTAATTTTCAACATGAAAGGACGGTGAAAATCCGTCCTTTTTGTTTATGGTTGAAAAAGGTATAGTATCTCATTGAATTTACGACTTATATAAGAGAAAATTTGAGTGAGGTAAAAAGAATGATTATACGAGGAACTACACCTTATCACAACTTCATACTTCCGATATTAGTCGAAAATATAGATGCAGTTTATGTGACTTACTTACAGAATAATGAAGTAATTTTAGATAAGTCAAATTTAAAAGACGAATTTGAAATTAATAATTTAATTGATTTAGAAAATGCAAATGTGGAAATTTTAACTCCAGAAGAGCAAGAATCAAGTCAATTAACACTTCATTTATCTCAAGAAGATACACTTAAATTTCATTTTTATCCAGCGGCAAAGAAAAATATCGCAGTAATTCAAATACGCATATTAACCACAGATGGTGAAGCTTTTGCATCTATGCCGATTAATGAGCGTATTTTTGGTGTGTTACATGATGGAATAATTCCAGACGAGGAAGAAGATGAATAGTGCAGATAGAAGTTTTAAAGTACAATTTAATAGTTCCAATAATTCTTACTCTAAACTCAAATTTAATCGTACTTCAAATAACTTTAAGCCAAAAGCTGAAGTTAGTCCTACTGAACAAGATATATACTATGATGAAATAATTTATTATGATGGAGGAGATGTGTACGGATATGGCGATAGTTAGAAAGCATGTAAAAGCAATTATACAACTGCGCCGCGCCACTGAGCCAGAATGGATTGAGGTAGACCCTATTCTGCGCGTAGGCGAACCGGCGCTCTCGACGGATGTCTATAAGTTAAAAATAGGTAATGGACATGACCACTGGTCTGAAATTCCTTATCTATTACAAACCGAATATGAAGAAATTATGGAACTTATAGAACATGGTATGTATGATGCAGGTAATGGAATTACTTTAGATGATAGAGTAATTGCATTAGATGATTTAGTTCTTAATTGTGGCACAAGTACCACAAATATTTGGGAGGTATAATATGAGTGCTACAGTTAATACACGAATACAGATTAAACATGATACTACGGAAAATTGGAATAACGCAGTAGGTTTTATTCCTCTTCCTGGTGAAATCATTGTATATGATGATTATGAAGTTAAAACATATACAGTTGAAGAGTATGGTGAGACAGTTACAAAAACAGCATCAATTCCAAATGTAAAAGTTGGAACAGGAAATGCTTATGTACAAGATTTAGCTTTTGTTGATGAAAAAACAAGAGATATATTAATGACTCATATACAAAATCATGATATACATGTAACTTTACAAGAAAAAGTTTTTTGGAATAATAAAATTAACGTTGATGACGCAGAAGAACAAATATCTGGCGAGTTAGAAGATGAGACGTTAATTCTAAATAGGAATTAAGGAGAGAAAGAATGGCAGATATAAGTAAAATAACATTACCTTCTGGTAATACTTATGAAATTAAAGACGCCGTAGCTCGTCAGATGATTAGTGGCGGTGTATCATTTATCATTGCTTGGGATGGTACTGCTGCACCAGTGGTAGCTAATATACCAGAAGGAGTAGTTATAACCTATAATGGTACTACTTATACTGGTACATTAACAGCCGAAACTAGTGGTACAGACCCGCACGCACAAGCTGGAGCGTTTTATTTGGTAAAATCTAGTACAGAACCAAGTTCAGAAACTCTTGACATTTATGATGAATATGTTCCAGTTGGTACAACTGGAAGTAAATTCTGGGAAAAAATTGGTGATACCCAAATTAATTTATCTGATGTGGTCACTGGAGTTGTTTTGAATAAACAAACAGATGTAGTACTTGGAGAGGCTACTACTTTTACAAATTCATCATCATCTGTTACTTTCAGCGGTGGTACTACTGACAAAGTACTTGGTGAAGCTACCACTTTTACAGTTAGTACACCAACTATTACAGTTACTCCATCAACTACTAATATTAAAGCCACAGCTAGTGGGACAGCTGTTGGGGCCAATGGTACGGCCGCAGCGGTAACTGGGTATCCAAATACGACAAGTGATACTTTTGTTAAATCAGTTACAGCAGAAACGGGTAAAAATTTAGTTACAACAAGTATCGTTCCTACTAATGGAACAGAAAGTGTTTCAAAAGTTACAAAAACAGCTAGTAAATTAGTTACTACTACAATTCCTAATGTAACAGGAAATACTGCGGTTACAATTCCTAATGTTACAAGTAATACAAGTGTTACTGCAAATAAATCTACTTGGAGTTTTACAATGGGTTCTGGCGATGCATCAGAAACATTAATTATCGGTGGAGGAAATGGAAGTGATGTTACTGCCACTAATACTGGTCTAGGAACGGCACTTTCAGCTTCAAAAGTAACTTTAGGTACTGCAATTACCGCAGCTACTGGTGCAGTTGCTTCAACCGGTACTGGTAGTGATATTATAACCGCAGTAACAATAAGCGATAAAACTGTGGCTAAAGTTGGAACTGCAGTTACTGTTGCAACTGGTGCAACAGATGAAAATGGTACAGGTGATGCAGTTGTTACTGGTGTAACAGTTGGCACTTCTGGTAGTGCTCTTACCGGTCTTGGAACCCCATCAACAGCTACTGCACTTACTGGTGTTAAAGTTACTACACAACCTACGGTTAGTCTTGCAACTGGTGCTACCGCAGGTACTGGAGTGGTTAGTGTTGCAACTGGAATTAGTTCTGCTAGTTCAACTCAACCATCAGTTACTGTTGGAACAAATGATAAAGTTACTGCTGTTACTGGTATTGGAACTGGTACAGCTGCAGCTCAAACAATTACTGTTGGAACAAATGATAAGGTTACTGCTCTTAAGAGCGACACAAGTCTTACAGTAAACAAAGGTAACTAAGGAGGTGATTTAAATGGCAAATATTAGTGCTATTAAATTACCTAGTGGAAATACTTATAATATAAAAGATAGTATTAGCGGATATACGACTAATACTGGTACTATTACGAAAGTACAAACTACGGCGGGCGCCCACACAACAATTAATGTGTCTAGTGGCGCCGCCACATTTAATGTTCCGACAAAGACAAGTCATTTGACGAATGATAGTGGTTTTTTAACTTCACATCAAGATATTAGTGGAAAAGCTGATAAAGCTACAACCTTAGCTGGTTATGGAATTACTGATGCTAAAATTGCAAGTGGCACGATAACTCTTGGAAATAATACAATAACTCCACTTACAAGTTCATCTACACTTAGTGCAGCTAAATTAAGTGGGGTAATTCCAAGTGCAGTTACCGCGACTACTCAGGCGGCATCAGATAATTCTACAAAAATTGCTACGACTGCATTTGTTTCAAGTGCAATTAGTGGTTTACCAACTCCAATGCAATTTATTGGTACAGTTGGTACAAATGGAACAACCACCTGGGCTAATTTGCCGGCAGCGTCTGGACATAATGGATATACATATAAGGTTATAACTGCACACACCGCAGAAACTGGTAAACCAGCCGCAGATGTGGGAGATGCTCTTATCTCCAATGGTACTGAATGGATTGTTATACCTGCTGGTGATGAAACAGCTACTCAAAGTGCTGCAACTGGTATATCAATTGCAAACCATGGAACCGGTACAGTTATAGGTGTTCAATCAACAACAACTTCGGTAACTGGTGTTAGTGGTTCAGTTACCGGTTCTCATGTTAAAAGTGGTGGTAATGGAACAGCACCGACACTTGGAGGCAAAATTCCAACAGTTAGCGCTTCTGATGTAACAGTTCCAATTAAAAACACAAGTGCAACGACGGTTCCAATTAAAAATACAAGTGCTACATCTATACCTAATGTTACAAGTGTAGGAAGTGCTTCGACTTGGGCTTTTACTTCAAAAACTGTTGTAACAGATATTACTTTTGCAATGGATACCACAGATACTAAAAAATTAAAAATTACTAAATCAACCGATACGGTTTATTCTAAATCTAGTGGTGCCAATGGAACGGCTCCAACACTTGGTACAGCAATTTCTATTATTGGTGTTCAATCAAGTACAACTTCAGTCACCGGAGTACAGTCAAGCACAACTACTGCTTCTAAAGTTACGGTTGGAACTTCAAACACTGATTATGCAGTAACTTCTGCTGGTAGTGCTTCTAATTGGGTATTTGAAAATGTTACAGTACCAAAAGCTGCAGCGAGTGCAACAACTGTTCCAATTAAAAATTCAAGTGCATCTACATTCGTAACTGGTACAACACATACTATTACAGACAATGGACATACACATACAATTTAATAACTTGCTATACGTATATGCGCGGCCGCGCATATACGTATAGCGTATACATATATAAAACTATGAGGAGAAGATAAATGCTTTATATCGACGAAGAACAAAACATAACACTTACAAGGGGAGATACTGGTATCTTCAACATTTCCCTTCAAAATCAAAAAGGCAAAGCATATACTCCTCAACAAGGAGATAGCCTTCAATTTGCCTTAAGTGAAGGATATGGTAAAACACCTCTCCTTATTAAACAAATACCAATTGATACTTGTATTTTAGAACTTGAACCGAATGATACTAAATCTTTAAAATTTAAACGGTATAAATATGATGTTCAATTCACAAGTGCGGAAGGACAAGTATCAACTATTATTTTAGGTGATTTCATAGTAGATAATGAGGTAGGATAATGATTATCAACGGAATAGGTGAACTAAAAGGTACTATTACTGCACCTGCCTGCCTTGTTGGTAAAATTTCCGGAAATAGTAACAACCTTGGAGGGGTTATAACTTTCTCTGATGGAATTGCCACCTATTCTGGAGATTATATAATAACTCCTAAGGTGCAGCCACAAACAATGAATACAAAAAATAAAAAAATGGAAGCAAATGTTACGGTTTTAGCTATTCCGTATTATGAAACTTCCAACCTTAAAGGTAAAACAGTTTATATTGGAGGGGAATAATGGCTAATAATGAATATATTAATAAAGTCATATATGGTGGTAATACATTAATTGATTTAACAAGTGATACTGTTACTGCCGATAAAATCTTAAGTGGTTATACAGCTCACGCAGCATCTGGTGCGCCTATTACTGGTACTTGTGCATTTGATGCAGATACTTCTGATGCAACAGCTGCAGTTGCAGAAGTTTTAACTAGTAAAACTTTTTATAAGAATGGGGATAAACTTACTGGTACAATGCCTAACCGTGGCGCAGTAACTGGTACTATTTCAACTGTGTCTGGGAGTTATACTATTCCAAATGGTTATCATGATGGTTCTGGTACTGTTGGTATTAGTTCAACTGAACAAGCAAAAATTATTGCTGAAAATATTAGACAGGGTGTTGAAATTCTTGGCGTAACTGGTACGATGAGTGGTTCTGAAGATGTAAACGCACAGAGCAAAACAGTTACTCCTACTATAGCATCTCAAACAGTTACTCCAGATACAGGTTATAACTATTTATCTCAAGTTACAGTTAATGCAATTCCTTATACAGAAACAGATAATGCCGCAGGTGGTAAAACAGTAACTATTGCTGCTGCATAGGAGGTAAACTTATGGCTGAGAATCCACATGTTAATAAAGTAGTATATGGGGATACAACGCTGATGGATATTTCAGATACAACAGCTGAACAGTCTGATGTTTTACAAGGAAAATATTTTTATAATGCTAGCGGTGCCAAAGTTCAAGGCACCGCTATTACTGGCATTTCAGATGTTAAGGTAGATGGAACTTCTGTTGTTAGTGGTGGAATTGCTGTAATTGACTTAACAGGAAAAGCAAATGCTTCACATACTCATACTACAATTGATATAACAGATTTTCCAGAGCTGGCTACTGTAGCTACCTCTGGAGATTATAATGATTTAACAAATACTCCAACTGCTTTTGTAGGTACAGATGGGACGACTGCGGGCACGGTAGGTCTTGTTCCTGCGCCAGCTACAACTGATGCAACTAAATTTTTAAATGCTGATGGTAATTGGGAATTTGCAATGACTACAATGGTTATTGCTAGATATGGAATAACTACTTTTGCAGAAATATTAGATGCTTATAAAAAAGGTTGGATAATTTACACTCGCGCGTCAAGTAATTCCAATCCGGCAACCGGTTCTCAAACCAGACTTGCTTTTATGGCTTATGTTAATAATGCAGATAATCCAACAGAAATCGAATTTCAGTATTACAGGTCTATGTCGAGTCATACTGATACTTCGCAAGGCGACCAAGTTTATATTTATAAGATAAATAAGACTGGTGGTTGGTCTGTTACTGTAAGAGAAGCTGCTACTAGATTAATACCAAGCACTGGTTTGACTCACACTTTTGTTACTGGAATTAAATCGACAAATACGGTTAAAGTAAATCTTAACTCAGAAACTTCATTAGGTACAATAGGTACAACAGAAGGATTATATCCAATTGGTGTTGATTCGAATGGACAGCTGTGTGTATTAATATCTAATGAATAAAAATTTTAGTGGTATTTATGAACTTAATTGATAAATTATATTGAGGAGATTTTTCAATGGCGACATATACATTTGATAAAATCGATTATGGTGGTAATACTTATGTCGTTTCTGATAGCGGGGCATTACAGTTAACGGGTGGACAAGTAACTGGCCCCGTTACTTTTGGTGATTCGGTTTCTATTGATGAAGCTACTTTAGGAGATTTAGTAGTCAATGGAAGCGCGAGTTTTACTAATAATATACAAGCAAATACAATTAATGGAGTAACTGTTGGAAGTTCTCCTAAATTTACAGATACAGATACAAAAGTAACATCTTCAGCTAATCACTATACGCCGGCTACTGCATCCGGAAATGATAAGACTGCTTCAGCTTCTGGTGCTACTGCAGCGTGGAGCATTGATGTTGTTAAGGGGATTACTATTAATACAGATGGCAAGGGTCATATTACAGGGCTATCTGTTACTTCTGGAAAAATTCCAGCAAATCCGAATACAGATGTAAAAGTTAAACAACTTGCGGCAATTACTACTGCAGGAGCATATCCAATAATATTAGCTTATTCTACTGCCACTACTGAAGAAACTAATTCAGTCAATAAAACAAGTACTTTAACATATAATCCAAACACTAAAGCACTTGTTACTGGTGGTACAGTTGATGGATATACTTTAGCAGCAGCTAGTGCAAAATCAGTCGTAACTTCTATTGATACATCTGCAAGTTTACCAACATCTAATGCGGTTAAAACTTTTGTAGAAAACAAAGGTTATACAACTAATACTGGTACTGTGACAAAAGTTACTGCTGGTACTGGTTTATCAATTGGATCAACTGCAGGTGGTAATTTTACTACTACAGGTACAATTAATCATACAAATTCAGTTACAGCACAAACTACTCAAGCGGTATATCCAATTAAAATTGATGCACAAGGTCATATTTCAGCATATGGTAGTGCAGTTACACCCTTAACCTCACATCAAACAATTAAACAAGATGGAGTCACCGGTGCAACTGGTAACCATTTTGGTACTTGTTCGGTTGCTGCAGGCACAGCCGCGAAAACTGTTTCAATAACTGCGGGTACTCCTACGTTAGAAGCTGGTTTACGAGTAACTGTTAAGTTTGCTAATGCAAATACTGCGGGAACCCCAACTTTAAATGTTAATAGTTTGGGAGCTAAAAATATTTTCCATAAAGGTGCGCAAATTACAACAGGTGCGAATAAAGCTTTACTTGCTGGTACTGTTGAATTTGTATATGATGGTACTCAATGGCAATTAGTTGGAAATTATATAGATACAGATACTAAAGCATGGGGTAGTATTACTGGTAAGCCAACTGCAACTGGTTCCAATACTACGGGTATTACTGCTTCTACAACAGCTACAAAAACAACACTTGGAACAGCAAATTCAATTTATGGGGTCGGTTCAACAACTACAACTGCTTCAAAAGCAAGCGGTAGCAATGGAACCGCATCAAGTTGGACTTTTGCAGAACAAGTAGTTGTTGTAGGTATAGAAGGTTATATTGAAGAAAGTGAAGATACTTTAGTTATAGGTACTGCAGTCACTCGTATTCAATCTAAAACAGGCGGATCGAATGGTACTGCACCAACTTGGTCGTTTACTGATGTTACCGTACCAATTAAAAATAGTTCAGCTACTTCAATTCCGAATGTATCTGTTGCTTCTGCCACTGTTTCAATTACAGATAATGGACATACTCATTCGATTAGTTAAAAATTTGACATATACGTTAATTTATGATATATTTAATTTAGACAAATGTCTAAACGTACACGGCGGGCCGCCCGCCGGAGGCCGTATACGTTCAACCTATAAATAAGGAGAATATGTATGGCAACATATACTAGAATTAAAAAAATAAAAATTGGAGATAATATTTTTCAATTTTTTATGCCCTCAATAAAAGTAGATAATATTAATATTGCAAATTTTGATTATTATAATTTAAGTTTTGATGATAGTTTTACTTTGTCTTCAACAGCGGAATTAATTGGAGGCAATGATGAATATACTACAGGAACAACCACAATAGGTTTAAAACTTGGATATACAACAAGTGGAAATAATCGTGCTGTTCAAGCTGATTCAAATGGTAATTTATATGTAACTCAGAAAGATGATAATTCAGATGAAAAAGTAAAATTAACTTCACAAGCTACTAGCGGTACTTATCCATTAATATTCGGCCCGACTTCTATTACTAGTAACTCAACATATCAAGGATATTATAATACCGGAATTACAGTCAATCCTTCAACTAAAACAGTTACAGCTACTACATTTGTTGGTGCTTTAACTGGTACTGCAAGTGGTAATTTAACGTCAAGTTCTACTCTTAATGCAACTAAGTTAAGTGGTACAATTCCAACCAGTTGTTATACAAATACTAAAAATACAGCTGGAACTACCAATAAAACTGGTACTAAAATGTTTTTAGTAGCCGCAACTGAGCAATCTACCAATCCAACAACCTATTCTAATTCTAATTGTTATATTGGTACAGATAATTGTTTATATTCTGGAGGAACTAAAGTATTAACTGCCCATCAAACTGCGGTTACCTCACTTACAACAACAGCTGGTACACATACTACTAGAACTAATGCAACTGGAGCTGTGGGTTTAACTATACCAACTAAAACCTCCCATTTAACCAATGATAGTGGATTTATTTCGACAGCGGCGCAAATTATACGTTGGTAGAAATTTGACTTATTAGGAAGTTTATGATATACTATATATAGTGAAAATTTTTTGTAGGAGATATAAGTATGTATTTAGGTTCACATATGGTAAGTTGGCAAGGATTATCAAGTCGAGATAGTTCTATATTAGAAGAAATTATAATGAGAACTATTAGTGGTTCTTATTATAATAGTAATATAACCACAATTAATGATGGTGCATTTTATGGTTGCTCTAATTTAACTTCAGTTAATTTACCAAATGTTACTTTTGTTGGTAATTATGCTTTTGGTTCTTGTTTAAATTTAACTACAGTTAATTTACCTAAGGTTACATGGATTGCAAATTCTGCTTTTACTAGTTGTATTAATTTAAGTACAATTAAATTACCGCGGGTAACTACTATTCAAACCGGTGCTTTTATATCTTGTTCAAATTTATTATCATTATATTTATTAGGTAATTCTATACCTAATTTAGATCTTAATGCTTTTTATTATACTCCTTTTTCATCAGATGCTTCAATTGAAGGAGTATATGGTAGTATTTATGTACCAGCATCACTTTATAATAATTATTTAATTACGAGTAATTGGTCAGATTATTCAGAACGAATTGTACCTATATAAGAGGAGAAAATTATGGGAGTTTATTTGGGTTCGAATTTTATTAATGATATTAATAATATAACCTATATAGATGAAAATTTTTTACAAGAAAATGCTTTTTTAAAAGGACAAATTTCATATTATGAAAATAATAGTATGGTTTCGGTTGGAGATTATACTTTTCGCGCACAGAAAAATTTGGTTTCTATTAATTTACCAAATGTTACTTCTGTTGGAATATATGCTTTTTATTCTTGTAAGAGTTTAGAAACAATTAATATATCTTCTGCTACTACAATTGGTACACATGCTTTTACTTCATGTACAAATTTAATTTCAATTAATTTACCAAAAGTTACTACTATTGGTACTTATGCTTTTTCAAGCTGTCAACAATTAACTTTAGTTGATATACCCAAACTTTCTAGTGTTCCATTGGGAGCATTTGCTAATTGTAAACAATTAACTACTGTTAATTTACCTAGTGCAACTTCAATTGATACTTCTGCTTTTTCTGGATGTAATAGTTTAGCGGTAATTAGTATGTCAAAAGTTACATCAGTTTCTAGTTGCGCTTTTTATAGTTGTGAGAATTTAACTTCAGTTAATTTACCAAAAGTAACGACAATTGGATCTTCAGCTTTTTATCGATGTACAAAGTTAACTTCACTTAATATACCTAGTGTTCGCGCGATTTATCACGATGCTTTTCGCAACTGTTTCTGTTTAACAAACCTTAATTTAAATTCTGCAAATATAATTTATGGAAGATGTAATTTAAAACAGAATCGTAGCTCGTTTTATGGAGCTTTTTATTTGTGTTCAGGATTAGTTTCTATTAGTATCCCAAACGTAACAACTATACAATCAGTTGCTTTTGGATGTTGTTATAATTTAGCTACAGTTGATGGTCCAAATGTTAAAACTGTAGGAGGTTATTATTCATCTAGTACAGTTGGAAATTCAACTTATTATTTATATGGTGGGGCATTTATGTCATGTCATAATTTAACTATGGTAAGTTTTCCAACATTATCAACTATTCAATCAGGAGCTTTCGCTTTTTGTTATAATTTATTATCAGTATATTTATTGGGTAGTTCTATAGTAAGTTTAACAGATACAAATGCTTTTCGTTCTACCCCAATATCAACTTATACGACTTCAACTGATGGAGTTCATGGGTCAATATATGTACCAGCATCATTATATGGATACTATAAAACTTCAACTAATTGGTCAAGATATTCTGCTCGTTTTGTATCAGTATAGGAGGTTTAAATGTCAACAACAACGAATGTATCAACTTTAAAAATAAATTATTTAACGCAATCGCAATATGATACTGCATTAAATAATAATCAAATTAATGAAAATGAAATATATTTAACTCCTACCGAGGATATGACTATGCAGGAGGTAGACGATTTTGTAAGTGAATTAGAGGTTGGTGGTAGTGGAACTGCAGTTGATTTAGTAGTAGATCAAGGCATTTCTGGGATGTGGACTTATAGAAAGTGGAGTAGTGGAATCGTCGAATGTTGGGGTATGACTGCGGCGAAAAGCCACGCTATGACACAACAATCCGGGTATGGTTATTGGGTAGCAGAAGACTATTCGCTGCCTAGCGGATTATTTACAAGTATAAGTAATGTCCAAGCAAATCGTTCCGCAGGACAAGGATTAGTATTTATTTCTGTATATAGCGCTACCGTATCAAGTATACAATGTTATGTTAGTTGTACCACAAGCATAACACAAACTTTCAGTATACATTTTGATGTTAAAGGTCGATGGAAATAGGAGGATATATATGAGTAGTAATACAATTACAAGAAATGATTTAAAAAATATATTAAATGAAGCTTTACCTTCAACAGAAGTGGATTATATTCTTGAGCAAGGCACGGTTCAAACTACTAATAGTACTCTTTCTGCACCAATTAATTGGACTTATCGCAAATGGAATAGTGGAATAGCAGAGTGCTGGGGCACAGCGAATGTAGCTTCTCGAACTTATACAGCAAATGGTGGTTCTTATGGTTTTACTTTTCCTTATCCATCAAATCTTTTTATAGATAGTCCATCGTGTTTAGAAGTATCTGGAGGTATAAATGGCGTTGTTCAAACGCAAATGGGTTATACCGCAAATAATAATAAAGATTCTGGTCAAACATATTTGGTAAATCGAACTGCTTCAGCAGTAACTAATAGTGGTTGGGGTTTTATACATGCTATGGGCAGGTGGAAATAAATATAAATAAATCAAAGACTACATCGTAGTCTTTTTTTATTGTCTAAAATCTATACTCAACCTCCCAAAAACCCACTTATAAATGGAAATATCTATATCTATCTTAAAGGAGGTAACACAAATGACATTAGAATTTTGGAAAGCTGCAGCAATCCGTGCAATCAAAACTTTCGCTCAAGCTATGGTAGCTCAAATCGGAGCTGGCTCTGTAGGCATCGTAGCCTTTGATTGGGTTGGCGCACTCTCTGTATCAGCTATGGCTGCAATTCTTTCTCTCTTCACATCACTCGCTGGTCTGCCAGAGGTCGCACTCATGCAAACTATTGACTCATATGATAACGACCCAGACGAAGACGATGTAGAAGAATATGAAGAAGATGAGTTTGACGAAACCGAGGAAGTAGAGGAAACGGAAGAAAACGCAGAAAAGGAGGCATAATATGGCACTTCTTACAAAAGAACAAAGAATCGTGCGTTTTAAATACCTTGGATATAAGTATAATAAAGAAGGTATTAAGGCACTTCAAAAAAAGTATATGCGTAAGAAAGACGTAGACGGTGTATATGGAGAAGATACTGATAAAGTTCTTCGCCATGTATATAACGTCAAAAAATATACCAAGAATTTCTCACCAGAGGAGTTCAAATGTGAATGCGGCGGTAGATACTGTACAGGCTATCCTTCCTATATGAAGAAAGTCCAGTTACAAAATCTACAAGCTATTCGCGATCACTATAAAAAGCCAATGACCATTACATGCGGACTTCGTTGTAAACCATATAACAATAAATTACGTGGTTCAATTCAGAACTCAAGACACCTCAATGGTCATGCAACTGACTTTTACATGCCAGGAGTCACCGATAGTCTTGCCAATAGAAAGAAATCTATCAAGTGGATTAGAACACTTCCAAACCACGGCTATACCTATGGTAATGGATATAATTCCTATGGCGCAAGAATATCTGCTGGCTATATGGGCAATGCTTTACACACAGATACAAAGTGAGGTATAAACTATGGGATTATTAGATAATATAGTGCGAGCCATTAATGGTGCGCAAGTTGCTAGTGCGGCATACCACCCTACCTCACCATATACAGGTAAGCTCCCTTCTAAAACTGTTAAAAAGGGAAGCTCTGGCGCGAGTGTAAAGGCGGTACAGCGTTTTTTAAACTGGTGCATTAAGGCTGGTTTAAAGGTTGATGGCAGTTGCGGCAAGAAAACGGTATCTGCAATTAAGAAGTACCAAAAGCAATATAAGCTAAAGGTTGATGGTGTATTCGGCGGCGAGTCAAAAAGAAAGGCTGTAAAGATTATTAATAAATATAAAGCTAAACCTGCTTCAACTCCGGCTGCAAAACCTGCTCCGGCGCCAGCTGCGAATCCAAAGGTTACAGACTACTTAACCAAAGCTGAACTTGACAAATGGTTTGCGGCACTTAAAAAGCAATACAAAAATGCAAAGAAATCGAAATATGTATGGGTTGAAGGCCCTACTTATAAGAATAGTAAAAAGAAATCAACTTGCATTGCAGAACATTCAGTAGCTTTACAGTTACTTGGTCTGCTTCCAAAAGGTGGTTATTTCTACTATCACCCAACAAAAAAGAAAATCAGTGGTAATCGCGCGAAGTATGTAAAGAAACATACAGAGCTGTTCAAAATAATGTATCCGAATAAGAAGCTTACTACTCTTATTAAACAAGGTTTATTACAACCTGGTGACATTGTTGGTTTTGGTAATCCAGGCTATCACTCAATGGTATATCTTGGTTTAAATAGCAAGGGCAAGCCAATATTTGCTACTCTTGGACATACAAAGGGATACGCAATTACTTATCCTTCCTATGCAAAACGTAAGGTTAATATGATTGTAAGACTCAAAAAGGTTTCAAAATAGAGTAATTAAAAACGACTACTTATATGTAGTCGTTTTTTATTGGAAAAAAGTAGGTAGATATTCTAATGCAATTAATACAATTATTAATACACATATAAAAATTGGAATTTCATTATCATCCATTGGTTCCTCCTAGTTAAACTCGTCAAGTTCTACTTGTTCTTTTTGGTTCATATCTTCTGTCATCATAACTGCCATTATGCGGTCCGGCATAGGTTCGTCCATATTAGCAGTAAAGTTGCGTAAAGCTTTTTGAATTATGAAGTATTCACTTACTTCCAGTTGTAATTCAACACCTTTAACTTTATCTTCTCTTGTATATACGTTTACTTTCATTAGTATTTTACCCTATTTTCTTTAACATTTGACAAATATCTTCTACTTCATATAAATCACAAGATTTGTTAGTTAGTTTACATATATAAGTCCAATAACAATGTTCCCATTCCTCTTCTGCGAATGGACAATCACCGCGCCAACCCGGCATTTCATCAACTAATAGTTTCATTTCTTTTTATCCCATTGTTTATGTATATTATATCTTGTTATAAAATAAGGAAAAGGAATTATAAAAGTATAATGTGGTGTCATAAATATAATCGCATCTGCAAAATAAGTTAAACGCCATTTAGGTGATGAATTATATCCTCTATAATACCATTTCATTCTAGTCTCCCATTACTTTCATAGCCTGTTCTTTTATTGTAGTGGCATGGCCGCGTTGTATGTCGATATATTCGGGTTTCTTTGCGACTTCTTCTGGATACATTTTACCAGATAAATATAATTCTAAATATGAAGCTCGTTCATGTATTAAATGAAAAGCTTCAAAATGTTCTTCAAATATCATACTATATATGTATCCTAATTTAACACTTAATTTAGGGAACACATGAGGATAATTACGTAGAACATAAGCAACTAAATCAATAAATACTTCTTCACCACTAAAACTTGAAGGATACATATCAATCATTGTTTTTAATTTCTCACGCGTTAATTTCATCTGTCTTCTCCCATTAATCGTTTTTGAATTTCTTTCTTCTGTTTGTCTGTTAAACTATCGAAGTCTAATTTAAAATCATTACATATTTTACTATCACTAATCCAATAATCTTCACAGTCCCAAGAATAACGATATTCACAATGTTCACATCTCATTGTTTAATCACCTTCATTTTTGCACCACAGTTAGGACAATAATGTGATAATCCTAAACCATGCCAATATTCACTACCATAAATAAAAGTATCTTCAGAAGCACCACATTCTGAACAGTAAGCATTATCATCTCGAACTATCCACTCCCCACGCTTCGGCTCGGCTGTTGGTGTATCTTTCATTAGCTTCAAAAGATTGTCTGCCATCCACCATCCATTTCTGTCTTTGTGTTCTTTTGCTCTATCTCGCCATACTTCACAATGGTTTATTGCATCATTGCGTTTAATTAAGTCATCACTCATCGTCTGCTCCTTTCATCCTTGCTCCGCAGTTAGGGCAGAACGAATAATCTGAAAGAATGATTCCGTCATAGCACGCTTTGCAGTTTGAACATTCGGCGCCGTATGATATACCGTGCCAGTTAGTTCCACCAAGCACTTTCCATTCCCCTTGCGGTCTGTCTGCGGAGGGTAAGTTTTTAATTTTATCTATCCCCCTACCTACAGTTTGATTTTGCCAAAAGAAAAGGATACTTGTATTAATATCGTCAGATAACATTGATTTTAATGCATTTATCGCATCGCTCCGTCTGATTAAATCCTTACTCATCGTCTGCTCCTTTCATTTCTTTCAATTCTTCAGGTGATAGAGGTTTAAATTCCAACGTTTTTTTTGGAACGGATATAAATGAATTATCTTCTAACTGAAATAGGTATAGTTCGGTTCCGTTAGAATCGGTGGCTTCAAGACATTGCAGTTTCATCGTCTGCTCCTTTCATATCTATTCTATGATACATATATACAGTCTTACCCGTATATCTTCCCCATTCATCTAACTCACAAAACTTCACAGGTTCGCGGCCCGGCTTCTCCGACCACATACCGTCGCGCAAAACTTTAAAGTGAAAATCTACATCTATATTATAATCATCATCACATATACAGAACCCATTAAATGCGATTAGTTCTTTGTCTGACGTAGTTGGCGGCCGGCCGTCACAGAGTTCAAGTTCTCCATCAAATTCTTGTAGCATACCATCTACAAGTATATCTATATAATAGTTGGTTATTTCATCATTATCATATCCATTCATCGCCATACATTCTATCCATTCATCGACGTATGAGCCTTCAATGGATTCTAAAAAGGTTTCTGGGTCATACCATTCGCGCAAGCGTAAAGCATAACTACCGCAGTTGGCGCGAGCGCGATTTTTATTGTAATATTCTGGGTCTGAATTGCGTGTATATTCCATTAAAATCTCCTTTCTATTCTTAATTTAATTATATAAGAATTTTGAGAAAATTTCAATTTTAATTTTGTTTCATACCATCATTCTATGGCGCTGGCGCGAGTGTAAGGGCAAAAAATTAGATTTCTACTAATTATATATACGCGCGCGGGCGCGCACGCGATTTTATCAGAAATTTTTTATTAAATCAAATTTTGAAAAATCCGCAAAATACTGATATAATTATAATATATGAAAGGAGATTTTTATGAAACAAATAGACCGAGTTTTTTTTACCGATATGATAGAACGCATTATAAATGCTTATAAGTGTGGTGAAGATAAATTACCAGGTGATCGTTGTGAGCATTGTCCGTATGGATATGGATATTTAGATGACCATGGCGACCATACATTTTGGTGGTGTAATGATGATAAAATAGCAGATAATGCAATAAAACTGTTATATATCTTAAAGGAGAAAATTTAATGGACGACAAAGAAAAGTTTGGACGTTATGACGAAATCGTCAATACAATTTTAAAAAATATACTTGTAGAGCGCGAACGCTGTGGTAAAATTCTTCTATGGGATTTCAACCCGGTAGACCATGGAGATAGACTCTACTTTAATATCGCTGCAATAGTAGCTGATTTAAATAAAGAACCAATTTATTTAAATATGCACTTAATTGATTATCTTCTATTCAAATGGAAAAGAAGAAAGTCAAGAAAGAATCTGCGATATTTCGGACCGAATCATGCGGTTGAATTAGATGATGAACACAAAACAAGTATCTACATTATAATGGATTTCATTCGAGAGCAAATGGGATTTGACTATTCATTATATAAAGATATAAATGATGAATACTATGGATGGGTGGAATAGATGAATTGTATAATAGATGGAATTGATTTTTATAACCTCGAAGCAATGAAATACTTCTCGCCTTCGACTTCGTGGAGTGAAGATAAGAAAAAGCAAAATGCTATGGATAAAATCTTCAGCGGCGAATGGTGGGGCGCGCAAAAGCGTGATGGCATATTCTGTATGTGTGGAAAAAACCCAGAGGGTGAAATCTTTCTACGCCCGCGCGCAAAGAATACGAAAGGCGAGTTCGTAAATAAGGTTGATTGGGTTCCACAGATTCATTGGTTTCTCAATGAGTTAGAGCCAGGAACAGTTCTTCTTGGAGAGGTTTATCTTCCAAGAGATGAACAGGCAAAGACAACCACTTCCATAATGAATTGCTTACTTAAAAAGTCACTCGCGCGCCAAGCCAAGCCAGAAGATAAATTGCATCTTTATGTATTTGATATTCTTGCAGATGCCGGTGAATCGTATCTGAATATGAAGGCAATTGATAGATTCCTTCGTGTGAGCGATTATGAAAAGAAATACAGTGGCTCATTCATAGACTGGGCAGAGTATAAGAATGGAAAAGAATTGTGGGATATGTTGCAGATTCTTTTAGCAGAAGGTTTTGAGGGGGTAGTAATTACTTATCAAGATGCTCCATACCAGCCAGGTAAAAGGTCGAACAAAGTTTCTCTGAAAATTAAAAAGGAACTTCAAGATACTGTAGATTGTATCGTCATTGGCGCGAATCCACCGACGAAAGCATATAGCGGAAAAGAAATAGAAACTTGGGAGTATTGGTTTGATGAAATTAATAATGGCTGTATTCTTGCTTCTGTTTACTTTGAAAGTCAGCATGAATCAATTTATAACAAGTATGTTAGTGGAGAACCAGTATATCCAGTAACTAAAAACTGGTTCTATGGTTGGGCAGGCTCATGGAAGCTTGGTGCGTATAAAGATGGTAAGCTGATTCAAATTGGAAGCCTCAGTGGTCTCACTGATGAGCAGAAAGAAAATTGGAAAGACTACGTAGGTAAGATTGTTGAAGTTAGTGCGATGGAGACAAGTGAAAATCAAGAGGGTGGTAAGGGACTTCGTCATCCGAAACTAATTGACATTAGAGATGATATTGCTCCTGAAGAATGTACATATGAAAGGATATTTGGCTTATGATATTCTCAGTTATAGTAGCTAGTGTATTTGTCTTTGGCGGCCTCGTCTGTTATGCAAGTTGTTGGGCGGCCGGCCGCGCGGATGAACGAAGCGAACGATATTATTATCGCAAGAAATTAGAAAAAGAAGTGAAAAAGCAGAGTGAAAATTTGAAAAATAAATAAATTTTCTGTATAATATATATAGAAAGTTGAGAGAAAAATGAATATCGACGAACTATACGAACAAGCAATGTATCAAGAACATCTTTACTCCATTTGTCAACATCAATGTGATGGTATGAGTAATTGCAAGATGTTCGCGGAGGGTAATGACATAGGTTGTCTTAAAGCCTATCACTATTATCTCAATTTAATTAAAAATTTACAAACTTAAAATTTGACGAAATTAAAAAATTCTGCTATAATTATATTACAAAGTGAGATGAGAATTAATTTTCTGATTTGGGAAATACATTCACAGGGTGGTGGTCTCTTACTTTCTTTCCTTTCTACCACCACCCTTCCTTACAAGCGTGGCATCATGTAAGTGCCTCCCCGTGGCGATGCTGGAGATATGGGTTTTACTCCGTGGAGACTACCCTTGAGCTAAACTTACAGGCTACCAGGTGAGCAAATGTTCTGAAAGTCTTATTGGAAAGGATTTGCGGTTAGCTGACCTTAAAGCGACTAGTCAATGGTTGAAGACTTGGATGTGCGGCACCGGCCCCTAAAAGCGGAGATACCATATTCTTGGTTTATGAATAGTCAATATAGACCTAAGCTTTGATAAAGCCGTTCAGCTTGCGAAAGGGTTAAGGGTAAGCCGGTTCTAACACACATCGAAGGTCGTAGGGAGTATGTGTGAGGAGTGTATGCGTCCCTTAAGGAGTGACGTCCAACGCAGTTTTATGGCACCAAGATAGACGCCTTCTCGCGGCGGTGCTGATTTCGACTAAGTCTATCCGAATAATAAGAACTCAGTGTAGATGCACGAAACCAGTGTGCTGAGACACAGGCCGAAAGAGTCAGAGCAACGAAGCAAGGATACTTGTGGATAGCTGCTGTGCTGTTAGGGCGACCGAAGCAGTGTAGAGCGGTGAGCCGCCAAACTCAAGGTGTGGTGCATTTATTATCGCAATCAAAGGCAGCATGTGAGTCGGAGGAGTAATAGAAGCGACGATTAAGAGTCGTCGCTGAATCCGAGTTAGGTATAGGTGTGGCAACTTATACACACCTCGGAAATGCCAACAATCTTCTTTGCCGTGAAGCGGAGAAATCCGTGTATAAGACTTGCGTGTCGCGTGCGAGTAGCCCAGAGGCAAGACTCAGATAGAGTATGACAAAAGCAAGGATGCAGGAAAATCCTTTTATTGCCGTAAGGTGGGTGGAAGTTAGGGGTAGTCATTCCCCTCTAGGATTTGGCGAGAGCTGGGGCATATTAGGTTAGGGTCGCTCCCTAGTCTTCGGATATGTCTCCCTAGTGGCTGAATATGGTTGAAGATAGTATGTGTAGGGTGAAAGCTCCTTATTGTTCGTAAATATCTAAAGCGAATAGAACCGCATAATAGTTCTATCCAGTGGTGACGGGACCACAGATAATTTCCCGTCATATATGACACCATTGGGGTTGCCTTCTCGTGGCGGTGTCGTTTAAAACTAAAACCCTTGTTTTTTATTATATAAGAAAAGGAGAGTTATAGGCGATGATAATTTCAAGTGAGATTACAGGAAAAACATACAAGACAGTAGAAGAGTGCCTTGCAGCAGAGAAGAAATTTGTAGAAGAAAAAGAAGCAAAAGAGAAAGCAGCAAAAGAACTTGAAGCAAAGAAAGATGAGGCTTATAAGAAGGCTATCGCAGCTTGTGATGAGTATTTGAAGCTGTGCGGCGTTGAAGTTGAATTTGGCGACCACGGTTATACTATGAAATATCATAGTGATGGTAGTCTGGCTGATGCAATTTTTGAGGATATTCTTAATACAATGCTGAAGTAGAAAGGAGTGAGAGAGTGGTTAATATTAAGACGAATAAGCTGTTGGCTTTGGAAATTAGACTTCATAATTTGAAGAGTAATGGAAGAAATAACGACTCTCCCGGAGTTATAAGAAAGATTGAAAGAGAAATAAGACAGATTAAAGTACACGGAGAGGTTTGATACCTCTCCTTTTCTTTTGGAGGATATATATGGGATTTAAATCAAATGGAATAAGGTGGACTTGGAGCGATAAGTCTACAACACCATGTCCGAATTATCATACTACAACCACTAATACTGATGACTCGGAATTGGAAGAGATAACAAAAAAACTTAAAGAGAGTCAACTTACAATAAACACTGCCCTTCCAGCTGACCCACCAATACAGTATGGTTGGGTTTGTCCAAAGTGTGGCCGCAGTAATTCACCCTGGACGAGCACTTGTTGGTGTTGGGCATTGGGACCGAATGGAGTACCAATTATAAAATGTTAAAATTTTCTTTTTTATTATATTTTTGATATAATATAAGAAAGTAAGAAAGGAGATTTGTAATGAAAAAAGTAGAAAAGATAGGCGAACTAAGGTTTTGTCTTGATGATTATAGAGATAGTATATATAATGAAAGTATTGATTTAATCTATAGTCTCTATGGTTCAGAGCCTGATGAAATCCTATCTCTTGATATATTCCGCGGTTATTGTAGACAATTTGCCGCAGCCATGGGTTATAGCGAAAAAAATATTGATGAAGTGTTTGGAGAATGGTAATGGGAACTACGCTACTCAAAGTTGATGAATGGAAATCCCCTTCCGGCCACTACTATGTCGCAGATGTCCATACATGGACGGGGTGGCGCGAGTGTGCAGATGTCCTCGGAGCAGACACACTCGAAGATTATATTCATTTGCTCAAAACAAAGTATAAAGCTACCATTCATGGCACAATAGGCGTCGATGGTGAAGAACCAGCCAATGTATTGTTCAATTGGCCTGTTTCTGACTATAAGAACGCTCATCAGTTTAAGCTTGATGTTAATAGAATTGCCCGTAAGAAAAACTACTTAATATAGGAGAGTTTATCTATGAGTAGAAGCTACAAGAAAAACCCTTACGTGACAGACCGTTCACAAGGAACAAAATATATGAAACGTATTGCTAACCGTACAGTGCGCCGGCGCATCAAAGATAACGAAGATATGCCCGCGCGTCTTCCGCATAAGAAGATGACGGAAAGCTGGGATATATGCGATTACAGATGGCGTATGACCAGAGAAGATGCAATCCATTGGTATAAGAATGAAATGGAGCATGAAGCATCAACTTATTTTAAAAAGCGTTATCCAACTCTTGAAGCTTGGCTCAAATACTGGGATAAATGCTATAGGAGAAAGTGAGACATAAGAATTTTTATTTTAATGATATATATTTAGGCACATTATATGAGAATGGCAGATTTGACTACATGGTTAATTCTAACCATAGTCAAGATATGAATGTAGAATCTGTTGTTCACGTATTAGAAAGGATTAGGTTAATAGGATTACAAGATGACTTTGATTTTGACAGGTATATCTTAAGTTATGACCAATCCATGTTTAAAGATGGATTTGAGTTTAAATAAGCGTGGGCTGGAGTTAAGTCATCCGAACACAAGCGGTCCCACCACTCGATACGCGTGAGAGTCAAAAGTCGAGGAACTCCATGGGAAGTCCCCATGCCAGTGCGGGTTGGGCCGCACATAAGACCCCGTATGAGCATACGCAGTAGGCGCCCGCGCCGGTCTGCGGCGATAGGACGGGGCATATTTTTTGAATGGAACGTGTACGGCGACGGGATAACCGGCTGAGGGCGCACGTTGAAGTTGGAAGGGCGGGGCGCCAACTTATTTTGGAGGTAATAATGGATATAGAGATTAAAGATACTCCTTACAATGACCGCTATTGTGGAAATTGTAAGCATTGTGTAAAAACTGAATTACGATACTGTTTGAAAAATCATGCGTTTGTTGCTAAGAATAAGTGGTGTACTGAATGGTGCGCTGAAGAACGCTTCAACAAATTTGAAAATTAGTAAAATTTTTGCTATAATTATTATAGAAAGTGAGAGAGGTATTAATTATGAGTTCAAACTTTTGGAAGTTCGCTTCAACACTAGAGAAAGAGTTTCACGTTCCATATGATAGGGACAGTGAAGTAGTTGCTTGTCCTGAGTGTAATGAGTTTATTGAGGGGGACAAATGGGAGTTTGAAGATTATACCTCTTACGACAGCGAGGGATATATAGTATATACTTGTCCGATATGCGGCTGCGTGCTTGTATGTCGACCAGTAGAAATCTGACCTGGTCAGTGCGGCGTTGCAGGAGTATAATATGGCATATATTTATAAAATCACAAACAATATAAATCAAAAGGTTTATATTGGTCAAACAATTATGACTCCTGTACAGCGATGGCAAAAGCACAGGAGTGATGCAAAATTAAATAAACCCTATCCACTATATAGGGCTATGAATAAATATGGTATTGATAATTTTTCATTTGAAATTCTCGAAGAAGTAAAAGTTGAAGAATTAGATGAAAAAGAACGATATTATATTAATTTATATCATTCTTATATTAATTTTGAAAATAGTAATGGATACAATGCTACATTGGGTGGTAGTAAAGGTAATCATTACTTTAATCCTTGTATTAATGAAGTTATTGAATGTGCTCAATATATGACTATTAATCAATTAGCTAATCATTTTGGGGTTGGATATGCTACAATGAAAAATTATTTACATAATTATAATATTCAACCACAAAAAGGTAGAACTGGTGGTGGAGATAAAAGTATTGCTCAAATAGATATAAATACAAATGAAATCATTCAAATTTTTCCAAGCATTGCTGATGCTTCAAGATTTTTTGGTAAAATACCAAAAAATTCTGGCATTAGAGATGTATTAAAAGGAAAAAGAAAAACTGCTTATGGATATAAGTGGAAGTATATATAACAAAAATTTTATAATAGTATATTTTATCGGTAAGTTACCGTTATTTGACCACACCAGCGCGGCGATGCAGAAAGGTCGTTAAAAACAGGGCTGCCGCATCTAAAAAAAGAGTGGCTCGACCCACTGCTGCATAGCGGAGGGCCCAGAGCTTCTTCTTGGGATTGTATCTGCGGAGAAAGGATTAGCGTCAGCTAGTTTAGGGAGTTCGAACCTTCCCAATCCCATCTATTGTCGGACGGCTACCGACGTTAAATAAGGCACAGCGTTAGCATTGATTTGGTAGTTACACTACAGCGAAGGCCGGTTACATGGGAGAATAAGGAAACGGCAATGTGCTGCTTAGGAACAAACGCTATATCAAAGAGGTCAAGAAAATTACCCTCCCTATTTATTTCGTAGGTAGACAAGCATTAAAAGTCACTAAGACAATAGGAGCCCTTGTAGTGGAAAGCAGTGGGGAGACACCACAGAAGGCGGCGGTGGACGGACAGAAGCTATATGCCAGACACAAATCCGCGTAAGCTACCTCAGTTACGAGTCGTTGAATCCACGTGGGATGCGCGTGATTGAAACTGCACGCCCTACGATTATATAGTTAATGCAGGACATAAGGGCCTGAGGTTGGCGGGCAACGATAAAATCCGAAACTGATGCAGACCTCTGCGCGCCTCTTAGGGGTAAGTCATTATGACGAAGCTTCCCTTACGCGTACCAGGCAGAGGTTGTTTTATAGGTGAATTGTGTATGCGGCCGCCCATGTTTATACATGGACGACCGCGCGCACGTATATGAAAGGCAAAGACATGAATTGGAATCGGATAGCACATGCTCCAATATGGGTATGGGGTGAATTAGTATGGTATTTTAAATGGTGGGTTTGCGTTATTATAATGTTTTTTCACAAACTCTATGATTTTGGAGAGTGGATTTTAGATATAAATGTTAAACTCATTAATGCACATGACCAGTTTTGGGATGAGATTGATTATAAAATAGACCATTGGGGTGATTGGAATGAGTTGGATTAAAACACAAGAAGGATATATACGACAAGATGCAATTATTGATGCACATATTTCGCGTTATTATCCACAAACAATATTTTTTCGTTTGAGTTGTGGAGATGTGGTAAAGTTTTATGATTTTAAAACTCCTGAAGCCGCGCAGACAGCTTTAGAAAAAGTTATAGATGAATTAGATAGCGAGTAATGGCGTAATGGTATCGCACCGCACTGCTAATGCGGCCAACCGAGAGGTTGTCTGAGTTCGATTCTCAGTTACTCGGCCAAGCTAGTTATATTAAAGGATTAAAGGAGAAAAAATTTTATGGCAATTTTAAAACTGTCTGCCCCATGGCACACTTATTACAAGGAGTTAAACGAGTTATTTAAGTTTGATGATGAAGTTCGTATTGTGTATGATACTGATGAACAAATCATTAACATCTACGTTGAGAGTACTGCAAAAGCTGATGCAATGGCCGCAGTATTACCAACTGAAAAAGAATTTGGTGCTATAACAGTTCAAATCAATGTTATTCCAGCAAACCCAACTTTTAAAAAGGCTAAAAGCGTTAGAGGTTCACTTTACGAAGATTTATTCCGCGGCAATCCAATTGTTGATGATATCGTGACAATTGAAGGGGTAATGACAAATCCAATTACTTATGTAATCTTTAAGAAAGAAGTTGTTCAGTATTACAATGATAGTCTTTCTGATGCACATGGTATGTGTTCTACTCTATATCAGGATATTGCAAGTAGAGTTCTTGATGCGGGTGAGGGTATTTTCTTCTGTACGAATAGTACTATAGGTAGTTTAACTTGTAAAATACCTAATAATTATACTATTACTGCTTCAAGCTCATATACAACAATGTAGGGAGTAGTCAATGGAACAGAAAATAATTCAGATACAAGAGAGGGTGCCACTTCAAAAGGGCATCCCTCTTTCCATACAGCATACCTTTGCGATGTTTAGCGCATCGGTTCTTGTACCTTACATATTAGGTATCAATCCATCAATTGCTTTACTTATGAACGGAATAGGCACACTTCTATTCATACTCATAACGAAGGGCCGCGCACCAGCGTATTTAGGTTCGTCTTTCGCATTCATATCACCAGCTTTATTAGTTATCTCAAACGAAGCTTTAGGCTATAGATATGCACTTGGTGGCTTTGTAGTAACTGGTCTGTTGATGTGCGCCGTAGCTATACTTATAAAGTTTGTAGGTACTAAATGGATAGACATTGTACTTCCACCCGCGGCAATGGGTCCGGTGGTCGCATTGATAGGTCTTGAACTTGCCGGTAGTGCTGCACAAACCGGTGGACTCATGGATAGCACCGGCGCGATGGTAAGTGATATCGACCCGAAAGTCGTAATCGTATTCTTCGTCACGCTACTTCTTGCTATGTTTGGCGGTATACTCTATCGTGGCTTTATGAGTGCAATTGCCATACTCATTTCAATTGTAGTGGGTTATGTACTTGCTCTATGTCTTGGAATGGTAGATTTTTCTGCAATCAGTTCTACAAGTTGGTTTGCTCGTCCAGCCTTTCAGACACCACAATGGAGTTGGCAAGCGATTGTAATTATAATTCCTGCTACACTTGTAGTAGTCTCTGAACACATTGGACACCAGGTCGTCACGTCAGAAGTTGTAGGTAAAGACCTTCTTAAAGACCCAGGTCTTCATCGTTCAATGTTTGCAGATGGTTTTTCAACAGCTTTATCTGGTCTTTGTGGCTCTTGTCCTACCACCACATATGGCGAAAACATCGGAGTAATGGCAATTACAAAGGTGTATAGCGTTTGGGTTATCGGAGGTGCCGCAGCATTTTCCATACTGCTTTCCTTCATTGGTAAAGCTTCTATGCTTATTCAGACTATCCCAGGTCCAGTCATGGGCGGAGTTAGCTTCTTACTCTATGGTATGATTGGAGCATCAGGTATCAGATTAATGGTAGATTCTAAAATTGATTATTCCAAAGCTAAAAATCTTATGATGACATCAGTTGTATTTGTCGTAGGTCTTTCTGGTGTCGCCATCAATTTAGGAAGTTGTCAGCTGACAGGTATGAGTCTTGCTGCCGTAACAGGAATGATTCTAGGATTTATTACATATCTATTAGATAAATTTAAACTTACAAATCAATAATTTGAAATTTTTTGAAAATTCTTTTATAATATATATAGAAAGTTGAAGAGAGGATATTTAAAAAGTCCACTTAAAAATACAAGCAAATACAAAGGAGAAAAATAATGTTTAAGTCGTTTGCATGGAATTTGAATAGAGTCGAAGAGGTTATCATAGATAGCCTGGTTTCATGCGCCCCTATTACAGGAAAATTCTATGGTAGGGATAAAAGGGTAATACCGATTTAGCATTATTTTCTATAAGTGTAATGTATAAGCGGTATTACTCAAAGTGGGTAATACCGCTTTTTAAATGTGGTGGTATAGTGGAACTGGTCAACACGTCGGCCCTTCACGCCGAAGAGTCTGGGTTCAAACCCCAGTACCATCACCAACATGGTCGCATCGTCTAATGGTTAGGACAATAGATTCTCAGTCTATAAATCAGAGTTCGACTCTCTGTGCGATTACCAAATATAGGGATATAATTCAGCGGTAGAATGGCTGACTCTTAATCAGTTCACTTGGGTTCGATTCCCAGTATCCCTACCACATGGTCTATTAGTATAACGGTTATTATATTCGGTTGTCAGCCGAGAGACAAGGGTTCAACTCCCTTATAGACCGCCATTTATGCCTTATTAGCCCAATTGGTAGAGGCACTAGTCTTAGGAACTAGTCAGTGTGGGTTCGAATCCCACGTAAGGCACCACTAGGAAGCAGGACATCAAGTCCTAAAACGCTCGCCGCGAAAGGAGCCAAAAGATGCTGTGGGAAACTTGAGCATTGGAAGTTATCTACGTGTGGCGCAGTTTGGTAGCGCGTCTGATTTGGGATCAGAAGGCCGTGGGTTCAAATCCCACCTCGTAGACCATATGCAGTAGTAGTTCAGTAGGTAGAACGCCACCTTGCCAAGGTGGAGGCCATGGGTTCGAGACCCATTTACTGCTCCATGTATCGTTAGTGTAGCGGCAACATCACGGTCTTCCAAACCGTGGTCATGGGTTCAAATCCCATACGATACTCCAATAGGGAGGGTTGGCCGAGTGGTCGAAGGCGCTAGTCTTGAAAACTAGAAGGTGTAACAGCCTCGCGGGTTCAAATCCACGCACCCTCCTCCATACTCCTATAATTCAATGGTAGAATAGGCGACTTTTAATCGTCTTATCCCAGTTCAACTCTGGGTGGGAGTACCATTTTACGAAAATTACTTCAAGGTTATGTTTTATGGTTTAATTTTATAAAGTATAATAAGTTAATTTCTACTTATATATAGAAACATAAGGAGGAATTATAATATGATTGGAACAGAACGTAGACAAGAATTGATTAAAAAACGTGGTAATAGGTGCGAATGTTGTGGATTAACTGAGTGGTTAGGAAGTCCAATCAAATTAGAAATACATCATTTAGATGGGAATAGAAAAAATGATAGTGAAGATAATTTACAAATATTATGTCCTAATTGTCATTCTTATACCGATAATCACTCAAAAAATTTATTTAAACATACTATTACAGATGAAGAATTGATTATTTTATTGCAACAATCATCTAATATTCATCAAGCATTGATTCAAGCAAATTTATCTACTGCGGGGGCAAATTATGATAGGGCTCGTCGTTTGATAATTGAAAATAATATAGAACATTTATACATAGATGGAAATAAACAATATATAAAAACAGAATTAGTTAATCATTGTATAGATTGTGGTAAAACTATAGATGGACGTTCTACTCGATGTAAAGAGTGCGCAGATAAACATAAGCAAGTAGCGAATTGGCCAGAACGTGAAGACTTTAAACAACTTATTCGTACAACCTCTTTTGCAGAAATAGGTAGACAATTTGGGGTATCTGGCGCTGCGGTAGCTAAATGGGCAAAACGTTGTAGTTTACCATATCGTAAAAAAGATATAAATAAGTATAGTGATGAAGAATGGGCAAAATTATAATTTTGTCTATATACCCCATTAGCTTAATGGATAGAGTATCCGGCTACGAACCGGCAGATAAGCGTTCGAATCGCTTATGGGGTACCATTATGGGTTACTATCCCAATCGGTAGAGGAAGTAGGCTCAAACCCTATAAAGTTTCGGTTCGAATCCGAAGTGACCCACCAATATGCACCCTTAGCTCATTAGGTTAGAGCACTGTGCTGATAACGCAGAGGTGCTTGGTTCAAATCCAAGAGGGTGTACCATATGCAGAATTAACTCAGTTGGGAGAGTGCATCCCTTACAAGGATGAAGTCAGAGGTTCAAGCCCTCTATTCTGCACCACTTATGGGCTGGTAGTTAAATGGGATAACACCTCGCTTGCACCGAGGAGTTCTGGGTTCGATTCCCAGTCGGGTCCACCATATAGCCGTTTCGTCTAATAGTAGGACAACTGACTCTGACTCAGTAAATATTCGTGCAATTCGGATAACGGCCGCCATGTCCTGTTAGTTCAATGGATAGAACAATGGTCTTCTAAACCATTAATCGCAGTTCGACTCTGCGGCGGGATACCATTTATTATATTATAGGAGATATTATATGATTTTAGAAACCAATAAAGATAAAGGAAGAGTTGGGTTGAGTTTAGGTATTGCTTATTTTGGTACTAATGGTTATACTGTTTCTTTACCTTTAAATGATACTCAATGGTATGATTTGATAATTGAAAAAAATGATAAAATAGAAACTGTTCAGTGTAAATGTACTACTACTGAAAATGGAATGGTAGAATTAGCTTCAAAAGGTGGTACTAAAGGTACTAAATATGATTCTATTTTAAATCACCCTTTGGATTGGTTATTTTGTGTAAATAAAGATGGATTAATGTGGCTTATACCAGTTGAAGATATTCGTAAATCTGGTAATGTTAAAGGAATTTCTTTACGCACTGAGCCAAATAAAAATCATCAAGGTTTTGAAACCTATAAATATCTTATAACTTTGTAAATCGCGCAGTATCCCGTTAAAGAGGCGGTGGAGTCTGTAAAACTCTTGTCAATTGGCTCGCTTGGGGCAGTACCAAGATGCGCGACCATATGCTTAGATAACTCAGCTGGTAGAGTGCTAGACTGAAAATCTGGTGGGCGTTGGTTCGATTCCAACTCTAAGCACCACATGGACCGTTAGCGCAATAGGTTAGAGCATCGGTCTCATAAACCGACGGTTTGGGGTTCAAATCCCTGACGGTCCACCATATGCGGCTATGGTGTAACTGGAAGCATTCGGGCCTCCAAAGCCTTGAGACCTATGTTCAATTCGTAGTGGCCGCGCCAAATGAAAATTTGAAAAAGTTTTAAATTTTCAGTATAATTAATATAGAAAGTTGAGAGAGAAATCTAAAAACTTTTCGGCTGGTTTCGGGTCGATAGATAAACGTAGTAATACGGATAAAGTAATCGCAAGTCAATGCGGTTGCGACTTCGAAAGGAGTTCATCAGAAAACCAATAATATTTATATTCTACTAAGTACCAAGGGCAACTGCTGAGGTATATGATGGAATAAATGTCGTATGTGGAGTGCGGCATTCAGCGGAGAAATCTGTGGATAGTATTGTTGGTTCTTCGATGCAAGTGTTGGGAGACACGAGTGTTGAGTTCATCGAACAAAGTAGCATCTTAAATCGAAAGATAGGTGTGAAAGGGAGAAGCAAGTTCTTTCCAAAGAACGAGCAGGGCGGTGGCGAATGGGCCGTACTCAAAAGGTACGGATGTTCAGACGCATACCCCATCGTCCAAAAGCATATACTTAGCTTAGTGGTTAAAGCGACAACCTGAGGAGTTGTAAAGCATAGGTTCGAGTCCTATAGTATTACAAGATGAAGCAAAAGTGTATGCGACTCTATGTCGAAAACTGACTTATCGTTCTGCAATATGGACGCGCGCAGAGTCCGCAAGACAATGCGTGAGAGAGTATTGAGTAGTTGCAACGCTAAGAGACCGCAATCTCTGAACGCCGCAAGCGAGCATGTGATGAAAAGAAATCTATGAAAGCATAGAGTAAGAGTTTGCCAGTAGCCACTGAAACTGGTGTCAGTCGTACCTATAGTTTAATCGACTATGTGACAACTTGTGTCCAACCACAAGAGACGGTACGTAAAAGAGTCAAATGTCTCAGCTCTAGTCTCTTCGGAGACTTTTTTATTTATGAGTAGATACCCAAGTCTGGCTAAGGGAGCAGGCTGCAACCCTGTTACGCGGCGGTTCGAATCCGTCTCTACTCTCCATTATGTCCAACGTGGTGGAATTGTTAGACACGCTGGATTGTGATTCCAGTAATTGCAGGTTAGAGTCCTGTCGTTGGACCCATATAATTTGAATTTTCTGAAAAATTATTATATAATTATAATATAAGATGAGAAAGGAAATTATTTTATGGAAAATGAACTTACTTTTACAGATTATGAAAGAGGATTTGATGTAGCTAAAGCCTTACTTGATGAAGGCTATATAGTTATGTTATCTTATGAGGAAGAATTTCTTATTCTAAATTATGAGTTTTCTGAACATGGTGCAGACCGCAACGATGTGGTGCTTATGCGACGTGATGAATTTGAAGAGACTCTTGATAATCAGTATGAAGATATAATGAATGATGTAGCCAAAGATTTTTCTAAGGGAACTTTAGCTAATCGTCTTGCTCCAAGAATTGCAAAATGGAAAAAAGATATTTCCTCCATATAAAACATATATACAAGTCCATGCCGGCTCTAGACTTTAAAGGGAAAAATGTTAGACACCTCTTAGGCCGGTAAGGGGTGCAATATGCGTGGGTGATGGAATGGTAGACATAGGGCGCTTAAAACGCCCCGGAGGTGACTCCGTGAGGGTTCGACTCCCTCTCTGCGCACCAATGGTTGTGACCTATGCACTCTGCGGGCGGTCGTATATGTTTCGACATACACAGACTATGTGTCGCGACGTATGCGACCCGCCGCAGAATACGTAGGACGTATACATAGGAGGGTTATGCTATGATTGATGTACTTATCTGTGTAGGTTTTGCCGGTGTATTAATTGCAAAATGGCGTTATTTCAATAAACACTACAAAAAATAATTTGAAAAATCCTAAAAATATTGCTATAATATATATATAAGGTAAAAGTGAGAGAAAAAAGTAGGCAGCCTTCTCACGTACTGGAACCCCTACTACCTTACTTATAAGTGAATGGCGGTATATGTTTACGGACTATACCTTGGGGAGCTTGGATGCGTCCACTCCCTGTATATGCAAGTGCCACAAGGTGTGGGTTCGACGGAATGGTAGGTTCGATTCCTACCACTTGAAGAAAATGTTTATAAATTATTTTCGCAAATAGTCGAATGATACAGCGATAGACGACTTTAAATTCTGTCAACTGAACCGCCATGGCAAGGGCGGACAAATGAAACCCATGACACACCGTAGCTTGCGGGATAAAAGGTAGCCATACTAAATACAAGTATTCTGCACCCGCCACAGGGGCCGTATCAACCAGCGAACATATCGTGGGAGTTGAGAAATGTGGTACAGAACATACTGTGTAAAAGAAGCGTGCTTTGCAGATTCGTTGGCGTTAAATGAATCTGTCGTTCTGCGGCGGCACCGTAGACGCACTGATAGGCGAGATTATCGGAGCAGAGGAATAACTGCTGTTCAAACCCGATTTACGGCTGTTCCGTAAGGAGTACCACTACTCAGTTCTTAGTGGCGCAAGGATAAGCGTTCGTTACACCATCGCATAAGGGAAGGCGTGATAGCTAAGCAACCCATCTGTGCGGAAGTCCTACCGCGCCGTGAGCCGAACGAGGTGAAATTAAATTGGTACATTGGTCGGGATAATACAGAGACAAGGCGACCATAAATACCTGTGTCATCTGAACCGTGCAACACGCGGGATATAAGTGTGAGCGTTTACTACAGTTTAAGGTGTCTGGGCTGTAGACCACGTTAGAAAAAACAAATACACGACACGTACCTAACTGAGAGACTACCCGTTGGCGGTGCACGTTCTGAAAAGACTAGTCCGCAATAAAGTTAGCATTGGAGTAGACGCAATGTATCCTAGGTAAACGGTCTACTGCTTGTGAGTAGCACGCTCAAACTCTCACGCGTTAACACGGAATAGTTTATGTAGTAAAACACACTCCGCAAGAGTTGTAAGGTGAAATGCCTAGAAAAGTTTGTGCAAGTCAAACTTCCGTGTCCATATAGTTTATTGTAGCGGATTGGAGCAGCGGTAGCTCGGCAGGCTCATAACCTGTAGGTCACGGGTTCGAATCCCGTATCCGCAACCAGGTTAACTGTTTGTAGATTTTATCTCAACCCCTTTCAAGGTGAAAAAGCGTTATAAAAATCTACTCTATAGCAATGCAACATAGAACGTACTAGTCAACTTCTATGAGACCACCGCCTGAAGTCCCAGGTCACAAGCAGCAGTCAGTGGCTGTGATACAACAATATCAATGTGGGAGTAGCTACCCGCGCTAATTTCGGAAAGATGTATGGAGTACCGTAGAATGGGTGGAAAGCTATAGACTTATACGGGTGTAGTGAAGCGGTAACACAGTGGGTTTTGATCCCATAATTCGTTGGTTCGAATCCAACCACCTGTGCCAGTTGAGTTTGCATAACTTATTTTAATAACCTCGCTCTTACTGTAGAGGGCAAATCAGCGGCATGAACGTGTGCATGTATTCATACGTCCTGCGGCGCGGCAGGAACCCGCGTCATACCCATATGGGACATTAGCTCAGTTGGCAGTAGCGACGGTCTGTTAAATCGTGTGTCCGAGGTTCGAGCCCTCGATGTCCCGCCAGTATATAATTGCAATTATTATATCAAGTCATAACCCCACTTGTAAAATATAGGGTTAGTGGAGGTCCGGAATAACTCCACTTTATGCTAGCATGGCGCAATAGGCAGCGCAGGTGTCTTGTAAACATCAGGTTGGGAGTTCGATTCTCTCTGCTAGCTCCAAATAGTTCATGGTACACCTCCTTTCATAGGGCGGCCGCAGAGTTCATAGAACGATGCGACCGCCTTAAAATTTGACGAATTTTGGGATTTTGAGTATAATATAAATAGAAAGATGAGAAGTCTTTCGATTGTTCTCTTATTTGATAATATAAATTTTAACAGACTAAATGCCGTTACCGAGGGGTACACGGCTTTAGTTTTTTAAAGTATATTTTTAAAAAAACTACTTATTATTGACAATTAAATCCAAGTTACTTATTATAAGTAGCTTTTATATATATCTCTTGGGCGGTCGGTAGGCTTGCCCATTTTTCATATGGAGGAAATATGGCATTAACTGGAGATTTTCTTACTCTTAAGGGAGTAACAGAAATAGCAAAAAATGGGCAAGCAGAATTACATAATTTAATGGGAGCCACTTCTGAAGCAGAATATTATGAAAAATTAGTGCAAGAAGTATTAAATAAATTAGATAATTTAATTGGTATTTTTAAAAGAGGAGAGCGGGGTGTTTTATCTGAATTAAATGCTTCAAGCCTATCTGATTTAGAAAAGCGATTTAAAGATTTTTATTCTGAATCAGGTCACTCACAGTTTGTAAATATAAATTTAAGTAAAATTATTAAAGCTCAATATGAAGCAGCAATAGGTAATGAAAAAGCTAAATTACGTGAAGAATATAGTAATATATTATATAATTTAATGGTTGAAGCATGTAAAGAATTAGAATTTGATATAACAAAAAGTTCAGAATTTAACGACGAAATGAAAAAAGTGGCTTTAACTAGAATAGGAGAACTATTAAAAAAATATGGTTTTGATAGTGGTTTAAAAAGTACTGGAAAGGGTGGAATAACTATGACTTCTAAAATAGTTCAATGGGATACTGGAAGTGATTTAAGTTTTTTTCCAGAACTAGCTTCTTCAATTACTATTGCACGATTAGAAGTATTAAAACGAAGGGCTGCAGAACTAACAATAGGTAAAAATAATATTTACAGCGAAAAAGATAAAGCACAATTACAACGTATAGCTGAGACTAAAATATTTAAAAAAACTTCTTCTAATGATAAAGCTTCTGTTAATATTGGATTTGTTATAGGAGAAATTACTCAAGGAAAAACTCCCACAGAGGCAAAAGCATTAGCAGGACCAGTATTAGAACAAAAAAATTTAGATATTAAAAGAGCCATTCTTAAGGAAATTGATTCTAAATATCGTAATACTGCGGGAAAAATTATAGATAAAATGGTAGGTGATTATAGCACATCTACAATGTTTTTTGCAGGAAATTCACCAGAACAATTAAAAGGTACACTTGGAGAACTAAGTGCTATGCATGCAATTACTCATTTATTAGGTTTTACTGAACCAACTGATGAGATTATTAATTGGGTAGCTACTAATAAAACTAAAGGTAAACAATTGAGTATAGATATTATATTAAAAAATTTTAAGAATATTAAATGTGTCGAGCGAGGAGATATTCCAGATTTTGGAATACAAATTAAAGACGTAGAAAATAATAGGGTTGAATTTGTTGATGCTTCTTTTGATTATATCATGGAAAAATTAAAAATAGACACTAAACATATAGAAAGTGCTTTTTTTAGTGATGATTTTAATGTACCTTATGAATTTAATTTAGAAACTGAACAATATGTTCCTATGTTTGATTGGAAAAATAGATTGCATAATTATCAAGATTTTTTAAATATGGAAGCTGAAATTGATGCTACTGTAGCAGAATTTAAATCTTATTTAATGTTACATGCTGCTGACTTTTTATATATGGGATTAGGAGATGAATTTATTAGTTCATTAGCAACTTTATCATCAGAATTAACTGCATTAAGTGGTAATGTATTATATATCGTAAGAGATACTCCTTTTTTCGCCAGTGAAATGTTAATAAAAATTAGAGCATCTATTCAAAAATCTATCACTAATGTTAAAAACCCTTTTAAAATAGAAAGTTATATTAATGATTTAGATAATGAAGCTGGAAATTTAAATATTATTTCATATTTAAATCAAAAAGGACCTGATAGAAGAGATGTTCATGAATATGGAGTTAAATTAAAGTCTAGTTACTTATTTAGCAAATAATTTATATAGACCGCATCACTGCGGTCTTTTAAATTTGAAAAATTTTAAATTTTTTGTTATAATTATAATATAAGGTAAGAAAGAAAAAATAGAAAGGAAATTACTATGGACGAATACAGATACCCAGAAACTTTTTCAGAACTCGTAGAGATGATGATTGACATGCCGGAAGATATGTATTGGGAAAATGATGACACAGGTCATCTACGTAGAGTAGAACTTATCCCAATGGAAACAGGAAACTATGCGATGTTCGAGGACCACGAATTTATTGGCACTACATTCGACGTAGTATCCGCGGCTCAGTTTACAGCAGAAGGGTGGGAAGCATATGAACACATGGAACATCGTAAATAAATGGGTTATTATAGATAATGAAACTGATGAACCAATTGTACTGTATAGCGGAACTTTTATAGAAGTAACAGATTTTCTTAATAAAGCTTATGAAGACGGTACAGTAGATGTAGAGTCATATGATAATTGGCTGAATAGACAGTAGAAAGGAAAGTATTATGAGTATGTGTCCTTGTGGTTATTGGTGGGCAGACCTTGATGAAGATGGCGCACCTATCGGTTTGGAATATTGCCACTATGAAGGCCCAGCTGAATGGGCGCCGTGTGAGCAAGACGAATATTATGCAGCACTTAAAGCCGAAGAAGATGAACTTCGTGCTGAAATAGAAGCCGCAACAGAAGAATACGAGGCGTGGCTTATGGAACAAGCTATTGCAGATGAGGATTATCGTAGCTCAGTGGAGTATTACGGTGAGCCTTATGATTATCAAGAGTTCTAGAAAGGAGTTATTAATGGAAGACATGCTCAATGCAGAATATAATTCGCGCACAGTTCAGGTTTGGCTTGATGATTCCTTTATGGAAGTTGAGTTTGACCAGCCAAAAGACTGGGATGAAGATAAATTTTATTCAGAAGTTGTTAATTATGTGTTAAGTAATATATCAGTGGATATATTATAGAAAGGAGTTTATATGATAGTTTGCGTTAATTTTTATGGCGGGGGTAAGTCATACTTTTATAATACAGATTTGGACCTTCTATTACATGGAGTATATGATGTCGTAGTAGATGACCGTACTACTTATGATAATTATATTACAATACGCGGTATCAAACCAGGACATGATAATCATCTTAGAACAATTACTAACGCGCGGCTTGTAAGAGGCCCACGTAGACCAGAAAAGCCATATAAGAATATATATGTAAATGAAGCAAAACGCACTATTTGTGTAGTATGGAAAGATGATACAAAAACAGTCATGAAACCACATCCAGATGATGAGTGGGACGTAGAAAAAGGTATTGCTTTATGCTTTATGAAAAGAATGTTTGATAATAGAGGTTGCTACTATAACACATTTAGAGATGTAATAAATATGGGGGACTAATGGAAAGTTATAGAGATATATATAAACGGTTCATAGAAAATTATAGAAATAATGATACTGGGGGTATAAATATATACCCTCAGTTTGATAGTGATTTAGATACACTTTTATATTGGCTAGATAATGATGACGCTATGGACGATTGGGCGCCAGATGGAACATACATTCCAGACGTAGAAGTTGATTGTAGTTGGCGGCCAGCCGAAGGAGAGTGTGAATGAGAACTATATGTGATGTAGCATTTTCAGTTATGGTACTGATTGTAATAACTGTTAATTTTGTAACAGACCATTTAACCATGGGTGAGTTTTTAATTGCTATAATGGTTAATTATGTAGGTACAAGATATTTGCTGATGTCTGATTTAGATTTGCGGTTAACCGAACTGGAAATTGAAGCTGCACTTGAACAACAGGAACAAGAGGAAAAAGAATGAATATATTAATGTTTATTTTTACTGGTATATATTTAGTTGGAACTATAATAGGACATCATTTAAATGTTATAAATGATAATACTTATTATATTTGTATGGGATTGTGGGCTATTATGTTTATTTTAAATACAAATGGAGAACATAATGAGCGATGGTAAATATATATGTATGAAATGTAAGTGCGCGGGCGCTAAGTCGCTCGTGCCTTTTAAAATTATCGAAGATAGAAATGGTGAGTCGGTGAAGTTCAGAGGACAACTATGTGAGAAATGTTTTAATGAATTGATGGCATCGGCGCAGAATACAAAGGACGAAGACAATGATAGTGGTAAAGTTTGAAGATGTTGTTAGTGTTTTAGAAGACCACCTTGATACGCCTGAGGCGGCAGGTATAGTATACGATTTGCTTGACTATATGTTTGTCATAGCAGATAAATAAAAATTGAAAATTTCTTAAATTTCTTATATAATTATAATATAAGAAAGGAAAGGAAATTTTTTATGGATAGACTTCTTAACAGAATACATGAAGCAGCTATGGCAGCAGAGCGTATTATTGATATGATTGAGTGCGCTGGTTTTGACCTTACTGACCCTAATAGTATGATTACTTATCCTAATTATATTAATATGCCTGGGGATATGAGGTATGCCTATGGTGCTTCTCGTATTGTAATTTGGGACGAAGATTATTGCGATTATGTAATAAAGATTGCTCTTGATGAAAAATATGAGAAATTCTGTCAACATGAAGTTGAAGTTTATGAAGCCGCAGTAAAGGAAGGACTTGCTGATAGCTTTGCTTGGTGTATGTGTTATGCTGAGCCGCAGTATGATGATGAGGGTAAGTATGAAACACCTGGTATTTATGTTATGGAATACATGGATTGCAACGAAGATGCAGTTGCTGATGCTACATATAAACATGGATATGAGGAATATTGTGAATCACATGGACTTGATAGTTCAAACTGGGATTCAATAGATGAGTATGATAACTGGTGGGAAGGTGACTCTGAAGATAGGGTTTTAGACTATATGGAATCTTTGATGTCTTCGGAATATAGAAGAACCTTTGAAGTGTTTATGTGCAAGTGGTGGATAACAGACATTCATGAACAAAACGTCGCCCTGAAATCAGACGGAAATATGGTAATAATTGATTATGCAGGATGGAATTGGTAAATGTGTAAAGACGATAAAAGACATAAGATAAATGTTGCCTATAATTTAATTGAAACTGTGTTGGGTGATACTGATATAGATAGTTCTGCTTTTAATGACTTACTCAATGCACTTGGGCGGTTAGAAGATTGGTTTGAAGAAGAAGATATATAATAATGGGAAGGCCGCAGTGTAAGTATATGCTACGGTCTTTTTTAATTTGAAAAATTTTAAAATTTTTGATATAATAAATTATAAGATAAGAAAGGAGATATATATGGATATGTGGTTTGATAATAGCGATATATGTTGGTGTTCAGATAGTGTTAGATGTGAGAACACAGAGTGCTTTAGACATCTTACAAATAAGAATGATGAGGAAAGAATTTTTACTTGCGGCAGCCTGATGGAAACAGAATATTGCCCAAGACATAAGGAAGGAGAAAACTAATGAGTGCATATATACAGTTTTTTATAAGACATGAAGATACTTTTCTTCCGATTGGTGTATTCAGTCGCAATAACGTAATCTACCAGGTATTCGATGATATCGCACCATGGGAAAAGCTTAGACCAATAAGTGAAATGCATCTTAATGATGTGGACAATATTATAAAGAGCCTTATTAAAGAAGGTGAAGACGCACTCGCGCGCGAAGCCGAAGAAAGAAAGCTTATTGCTTCTTTTAATAACTCGGTAGAAGAAAAACTTATGGCACTTGAAGGTCGTAATGAATTTGTTAGAGAAGTCAAAGACGATATTAAGAATGCCGAGGCCGCACAGAGGTATGTGTGGACTTTGAGGGACATACTTGAGTCTATTGAGTATACTGATTTTAATAAGCAGCCTTATATCTATGTGGGTATAGAGGTTGAAGGTAAGGTTGAGGAACTTATTTAGGAGGTATCAATGAAAGTACTTATAAGTCCAGGCTATGGCGCAGGTTGGTCAACATGGGATTGCCCAGGAATGGCATTTGATGAGCGCATTATACGAGCTTTTGAGTGTGGTATTTCAGAAGAAGATATGGCGACTCTTTGTGTAGAATGTGGGTATACCAACCGCTTTGGTGATGCGCCATATATGGGTGGCTTTGAAGATTTGGAGGTAGTAGAAGTTCCAAGCGGTGTTCGGTTTAAAATAAGAGAATATGATGGCGCAGAATCTATTGAGTATTTTGATGAGGACGAATGGTACTATTCAGAGGGCGAATACTACTCAGTAGATTAGGGGAAATAAGACCTGATTACGTCAGGTCTTTTTTAGTGGTTGTATGTAGAGTGCGGCCGGTCGTCTATGTATGTGCACTATCTGAACTTTTGACGCCGGAAGTTGAGCGGCCGCAGTGTACATAAGATGAAGACGTATGACTTCAAATTTGAAGTTTTAAAAAATTTTTGTTATAATTATATTAGAAAGTTAAGAAAGGAAAATTAGTATGGATATAAAAGGTTATAAAAAATGGACGCCACTTCCGAACTCATTATTTGAGTTTAAGCCTCGTTCTATCTATGATATAACGTGCGAGTTTGTAAGGTCAATTGATTCAAAAATTACAACCACTTTTATTGAGGACGAGTTCTACGCTATATGTAGTGTAAACCGTATCAATGTAACTTTTTTACCTGACGACATGGACGATATGTTTGATGCTTTTGTTTATAAACATTTTGGCATTCACATTAATCCACTACTTATGGGCATCCTGCACGAGGTGGGACATATAGAAACCTTTGATGACAACCTTGACCGAGACCGTTCAATTATCTACTATCTTTTACATATAGATTTTGATATTGAGCGTTATCGTGACTTTACTAATATGTATTTCGCTATCCCATCAGAGTTTGAAGCTACTCGTTGGGGAGTTGAATATTATTTATCCCATAAAGAACATTGTGATAACTTTTTAAAGGAGATTGGTTATGAAGCTTGATAAGAGACAGTTCTGCATAGCAGTTGACACTTACAAGACGATGCTAGAGGAAGAGCAACAGATGATTGATGCTCTTGATATTAGTCCAGAATGGAAGGGCGCAGATTGGATTGCGAATTATTATGATTTACTTTCTGATTTGTGTGAATTAGAAGAAGACCCATATGTAGGTACTGACCTTGATTGGTTTTGTTTTGAAACAGACTTCGGTCGCAAGAAAGACTATTGTAAAGTCTATGATAAGCATACTGACCGCACCTGGACAATTGAAACACCAGATATATTATATGATTTTATTACAAGAGAATGGTAAATTTATGGGACGGCCGCGCTTCTACGTATAGAAGTGCGGTCTTTTAAATTTGAATTTTTTAGGAAATTTTGATATAATAATTATAGAATAAAATAGAAAGGAAAATTATTATGATAGTAAGTGCTGCGGTAAAGCTTATATTAGACGATTATGCGGGAACAGAAGTATGTATTCCCGTTCATAGACATAAAGATATTATTACTATTGGTAAGCAGATGTTAGGATATAAACCTTTTGTTGATGTAGAAGGTTTTTTTACTGATAAGGGTGAGTTTCTTGACCGTTGGGAAGCCGCAGACCATGCATATGAGTGCGGCCAGTTGGTAGAGACTGCGGAAGAACCTCGCATTGATAGGTTAATGAGTGAGGATTTGTGGTAGAAAGGAAATAGCTTATGTATAAGTATATTTATAAAGTCGGAGATGTTTGTTTTTCTTCTTTTGAAGAAGCAACAAAAGTTATTGACAAGGCTTTTAAGTTTAATAAGCCTATAACTATTGAAAGATATAAGTTATATGATTCTTATGATGATTTTTATGACATAGCAGTTGTTGAAAGTACAAATCCAAGAGCAAGATATAGTAGTGATTTTGAAGAAAGTATTGCTAATGGTTGGATTTATGGATAGAAAGGAATAGCTTATGGCAATGGTAGATTACGGCGCCATCGCTTGGAAAGATGGTAAACTTATATCAACTGACATGTTTACTGACATGGAAGACATGGTTGGTTGGAGTGATGAAGATGAACTTAATGGTAATTGTTTTGCTTATATAGGCGATAAGGATTTTACTGTTGGGTTCTATAAAAGTATAATGCGTATTCATTGTCCAACAGGTCTTGTTGAAGATGAGGCTATCTACTTAAATGGTTCATCTTTTGAGGGGTGGCGTTGTTGGAGAAGATGGTATATGGTAGATTCAATAGACGATATTGTTGAACTCATAGTGCGGCCGCGCAGATTCCATGATTATTATATCTGTAAAATGAAGTATCGCGGACATAAATATAAAGTCGCATTTGGATATGGAGTAGATTTGAAATATTATAAGAAAACTCACATAATCGACTACTATGGAACTCCGTGGTTTAAAATCAAGAGCTGGCTCAAAGATATACATTACAAAATCAAAGATTGGAAATGGGAGAGAGGATTATGATATATAGCGTATATGTAAGATATTATAATGAATATGCAAAACCGGAAGACCAGGATGGATATGGAATGGTTGAAGCCAACTGTTTCGTTGCTGGTGATACAATTAATGAAGTGATTACTACAATGACTGATTACTTTGGCGAGAAAGAAATTGATAAAATAAGCTGTGAACCAATCTCGCCAGATAACTTCCTTGAGTTTCGTGGTAAAGATAGAAAAGCTTTTGCTATGATTGAAGCCGATATTAAAGAAAATGTGGTATGGTAGGAGATATCAATGGCGCGCAAAGTAAATAAAGACTATGTAAGTCAATATAAGAAAATAATAATGACCCAGCCTCTGGCTCATGAAAAGTATATACAGCTTACCTATGAGAAAGATATAGATGGTAGATGGAAGGCAAGATATTCAACTAACTCTGCTTATCATATCTGTCAGTATGATGGTAATTTTAGGAACTGTAAAGACTGCGGCGCGTTGGACGAAGACTTTGATGTAGAATTTTGCTTAAATAAAGAGCAAATTCTTAGCGCCGGCGCAGTTAGTGTAAGGGTGAACGAATGTTTAGCTTCTGGTTTAGAAGTACAATTTATTGATTAGAAAGTTAGAGAGTTTGTATGAAGTATGATGAGGAATTTATAACTGAAGCTCAAGAAATTAAACACTATAATAATTTGACTGAGCGAGGTGTTAAGTGGTTGGAGTTGTTTGCTCTTGAATTAAAAAATGTTGCTAATGAGTTATCTGAGATAAGGGAGATATTGGAGAATAAATAATGGATATTGTATGTAAAGAAAAACTGAATACTATTTTTTGGAGACATGAACATGATAATGATTGGAGTTGGGCCGACCTTGATGAGGTAATTTCAACCTATGAAGACGAGCCATATACTGAACTTTCCTATTGGCAGCCGGTGCGGCGCGAGGGTTCGGAGGAAATTCTGTATCATGTATTTTTCTGTCAGAGTTGCAATAAGCCGATACTTGCGGTTGATGTAAATCATGATTATAAGTTTTGTCCACACTGTGGTAGAGCGATTTGGAGGGATTAATGGAAAATTGGGATTGTTATTGGGCTCGCGAGGGAGAGAAAGAAATTGACGGTGAATATTTTCCAGAAATTTTCTGCAACTTCGATGGACTTTCCTCTACCTGCGAGTTATGTAAACCTTGCCGCAGATATGTGCGGCGAGATAAGATTGATGATTACATAAGACATCTACTAGAAGAAATTGAACTATTGGAGAAGCTGCCTTGAAAGAATATATAGTAAAGGAATGGCGTGATGATATAGGTATACTACAACAGCAACGAGTATGTGAATTGGTTCGATGTGGTGATTGTATTCATACTCGTGGTGGGCGGCCGCGCATCGTCGGATTGGTTTATTGTAAAGAACATAAGATGGTTAAGAATGAAACTGATTATTGCTCATATGGAGAAAGACTAAAATGATATGGGAAGCAAACGACGAAACTTGTAAAGATATACAAATTGGTAATAAAAAAATTCTAGAAATTTCTAATGGTTGGCATATAGAAAGCGTATATTATCCAGACAATAAAGATTGGAAAGATTTTAACTATCTTGGCGTCATATTGGAAAGAGACACAAAAGAAACTTGTGAAGGTTGTAGATACACAGAAGATAAATATGGTTATAACCATTGCCGCAAATGTAGTCGAAATTGGATTGATAGATATGAAAAAGAATAAATATGGATATAATAAGGAAAGATTGCTTTTGGTATAGACCTTGGCGTGATATGGGCGCGACATTTGACCAGTGTGAAGTGGCTCCTATAACAGAGTGTCCTTGCAATAAAAATTGCAAATGGTATATCTCAAAGGCAAGCGCGCAAGAAATAGTTTGGAAGGCATTAGAATTGCGGGATAGATAAGAGATTGGTTTAACACCAATCTTTTTTATTGGGAATAATTTTCCAGGAAGTTTTACGCATACTCGCGGCGGGTCATAAATTTTCTAGAAAACTGTCCATTCGGTCAACTTATGGGACGGCCGCAGGTGTGCATAGAACATCAACATATTGGGAGTGAATTATTTTCCAAAAAATTTTGGGATAGTTCATTCGCTTATTTTTTGGAGTTGCGCACATATTCGGATTATTTTCTAGAAAAATTTTCCAAAAACATTTCGTTGTCAAATTATTTTCCAGAAATTTTTCCAAGAATTTTCCAAGAAATTTTCCAAGAAATTTCACGTCTCAAAAAATTGTAGCTTCTTTCAGTTAATTCTACTTATAATCAAAATAGAAAAACTTATACATATATGTATACGTATTACGTATACGTATATATATACATATACTTATACGTAAAAAAGCCAATGTAGTGAGCTCCGCGTGTCGGTCCTGACAAGGGGCGCAGTCCCCGCAGCTCAGGAACGTACCGCGGAACTACTACGGACAACCGCAACGGCTAGTATACATATATACAACGGCCAGCCGCAACAAAACAACGAACCTTCGACTTCACTCCGGAGGTCCACGACAATTAGTATACGTAGTTCGTATAAGTATATATATACGTATATAAGGGTCCAGCTTCTGCGGAACAACGTACCTCGGGTCTTACCCCGTAGGTCGTATACATAGATAGAATACAATAAATGTAAACGGATTGGAGGTAAGAGGGTAGGTATAGGAGGACAACGATAATGAATAGAGTAGGTCTATGGATTAAAGTGGTAATGATGATAGCTGTAATTGGTGCAATGGTGGTAGCGGATACGATAAACGTGTAAGTATATAAGTAAGTGGGTCGTATAAGTAGGTTGTATAAGTAGTACGTATACGTAAACGAAGTGTGCGGCGATTGTGCGGCTACGTATACGAAGAGGTTGCCCGTATACTAGGAGGGTGACTTGCCTACGGGAACGTCGTGTAGGGGTCAGAAGATAGTGTATAAAAATGGCTGCCCCACACACCATCAAAAGTCAAATTTTGTGTTCAAAAAACAAAAAATAAGTGGAAAAACTTGCAATTTTTTGTCAAATTTCCACAAAAAGTTTTAATTTCCATTAAAAAAGAGGGGCATAACCCCTCTTTTCTTTTTCATCGTGTCTCAAACTACACGAGAGTGTAGCCCTTGACCTTTCCAGACTTGCCCTTGACCTCTGTCTGTGCTACGAGTCCAGCTGCAACCAGTCTCTTAGCGATTACAGTAGCCTTCTGCGAAGTCTCGATGCCCTCGACAGCGTCTCTGATGTCGGAAGCAGTCATAGCGTCCTCACCAAGCACTGCAAGCACTCCGTCCTCAAGCACCTTCTCCGAAGCCAGCTTCTCAGCTCTCTTCTCAGCTGCTCTGTTGCGTCTCTTCTCACCCTCAGCCTCGTGAGCCGCGAGCATTTCAACGAACTTTTCCTTAACGTCCTCTGTGATTTCGCCAGAGATAACTGCCTTGTAAGCTTCAACCTTAGTCATTTTTTCCTTCTTTCTCTCACACTAGGTAGTGAGCACCAGTTACGTTTTGATTTGTTTTATAGTGGTGGAGAAGTTACTTTTCTCTCTCACTTTCTATATATATTATAGCAAGATTTTCAGAACTTTTCAAATTATTTTCTTTCGAATCCTGCGTGAAAGCGGAGGATTTATTTTTATTTTCTCTCTCACTTTCTATATATATTATAAAGCTATTTTGAAACTTTTTCAAATTTCAATTTGCGGGAACGCAGCCGCCATCGCCGGCGCAGCTCCTTCCATGCGCGCTGAAAATTTGACAAAATTTTTCAAATTTTGACGACGACACAGCTCCAAAGAAATTTGATTTTAAAAGTCAAATTTTCAGGTGGCACCCCGCAGCTCCTAGTCGCAGCTCCTTTTCGTCGCACAGGCGCAGCTCCGTCGCGCGGGCCAGCCGCAGCTCCGTCGCGCGGGCCAGCCGCAGCTCCGACGCAGCTCCCTAATGCAGCTCCTCCACGGCCGACATCGGCGGCGCGTGGCCGCGGCACACGAACGTTTGTTCGGAACGTATGTTCGAGTTAGACACCTCTAACTAAGTTAGAGATCTCTAACTGTTAATAAATTATTAACAATCCGAACGTATGTTCGAAAAGTTGCTGCCCCCGATATATTATACCACATAACGCGCACGCTGTCAATGGAAATTTGACTTTGTTAAAAATTTGACAATCGGCCCGGGCAACACCGGATCACCCGGAAGATCCGGCCCGGACGCCCGCGACGATAATTGTTTATCTGTCACCGAACATATGTTCGATAGTTGACCAATAAAAAAGGGTGGTTTACTTACCACCCTTTTCTGCAATCTCTGCGCGCTTGCGTCTGAGTTCTGCATCGCGTGCAATCTTGCGCGCCTTTTCGGCTTTGCGCTCTTCGGCTTTGCGTTCCTTCTCTGCGAGATTGTGAACGTAGTCCTCTGCGAGTGCATAACCATCGTATGGTTCTGTTCCCTTATTCGCACCCGTAGGCACTTTGAAATTGATAACGATGAAGTCCTCGTTGCCTTCGCAACCTACGCAAGGAATTGCGATTTCGTTGGACTTGACGCGAAGAACCTCTTCGCCACCTTCAAAGAGAAACTTCGACACTCTGTCGAGAAAATCTGCTCTGATAAGTTCACGTTCTGCTTTTCTTGATACTGCCATTTGACACCTACCTTTCGGTTCACCTTTATCTTACAATATAATTATACTGATATTTTGAGATAATTCAAGTTCTTTAAAAAGTACAAGATTTGGGAAAGTTCGTCTTGACTAACTCTGCGGCCGCCCGGTCCGGAAAAAGATTGTTGTTAATTTATTAACAAGGCCCGGGCGCAATGTTCGAACGTATGTTCATTTTGGTGTAAATAAAAAGAGGATTATTCATCCTCAAAGGTATAATGGTATGCTTCTCTTGCGGTGACATTAGAGTTATAATACCAAGACCAAAAACATTCATATTGTGATAAAGTCAAATTATTATGCGCTTGTCTTTTATAAATGCAATCATTAAAACTTTTCATTCTATGATACTGATTGTATAATTTATCGAGTTCTGTTTTCTTGTCTTTCTGTAAAGATTTAAATAAGTGTTTATTCATTGTTTTCTCCTTTCTGTGTCTAATATAATTATACTCATTTTTTCTTCTGTGTCAATACTTTTTTAAAAGTTATTTTTTTCACAAAGCGGACCGGCCGTGGTGTGTGAAAATTTTAACAAAGAACCCAAAAATAAAATGTGGTATTTACCACATTTTACAATCGTAGTTAAGTCCGTCTAACTCGATACATTTCATTAAGATTTTATACTCGATTTCACTATCAGACAATGCCGTATGTTCTTCTACAAACTGATTGTCAAAGAAATAACGAGCGACTATTTCCGCAGTATATCTGTTTGCATTTCTTGCGGTGGTATAACCATTATCAATGCAGAATTGACGATAATTTTTATCTGTTTTCAAAACTTCTCTTGAATATGCGAGTATATCACAAAACGAGGTTGCATAAGGAAAGAAATATCTATACTTTGATTTTGTAAGGTATCTCTGTGTTGTTGCGAGTGCGCAATAATCAAATCTGCAATTATACGCATAAACCTTTGTTATGTTGTTCTCTTTCATTATGTGGCGAAGTGTCCACATTATGTTTTTGAAAGAAGTTAGAGTTCTCAAACCACTTTTAATCTCTTTCCAATATGTTGGGATTTTTTCTGCGAAGTATGCCGAAGCCATAAGTTCTTTATTGCAGAAAATGTCTGCGTTTACGAACGAATGTTTGGAATAGATAGTTCCATTGTAGTCTGCGACTATAAAGCCACAATCATAAACGAGTGCGTCATCGAGTGAGTTCGTGGTTTCAGTATCTATGATAAGTATTTTTTCCATTTGTGTTTGTTCCTTTCTTTTATCTTACAATGTAATTATAAGCGATTTATTATGGGAAGTCAATACTTTTTTTATGTTTTTTTATGTTTTTCTGTCGTTAATTTTTTAACAAGGCGGCCCGGGCCAATTTGACACATAACTAATATGTGTCATATCCTAATATTTCGGCTTCCCATTCTGAAACTATATCGAGAAGTATTGGTTCTTCAAAATATGTGTATGCACATGTATATGCTTTTTCTTTTGTGTCAGTATGTACGAAAAATTCTTCGCCACTAACTCTATCATAGAACAGATATTCTTTCATTTCAATCCTCCTCTTCTGATAATTCTTCGATAGAATCATAATATGAATCTGTTTCGTAAGAATAATCAATCATATCCAATGCTTCATCTACTGTATTCGCTTCAATGATATATTCAGTTGTCATTGTAATACGATAAGTTTTCATTTGTCTATCTCCTTTCTTTTGATACTTAATTATACCAATAATTTAAAATTTTGTCAACACCTAAATTTAAAAAAGTTTGTTGTTAATTTATTAACAATCGCGCCCGGTCAATGCCCGGGCCGGCGCGAACGTATGTTCGTTTTCTGCGAACGAAAAAACGCACTTGCGTGCGTTTCTTCTTGAAAGGAGGTGAAAGAAATGAAATCTTGTAAGTGGGGTGGGACTTATGCGTGCCCACTATACGCTTATTTGTTAGGCGAGAAAGTAACCTTTCTGCGTTCCCTTTCCCTTAACCTTAACATCGACTGACTGAACGCCCTCGACTTTCTTAACGAGTGCCGATGCTTTCTGCGTTGAAATCTCGCAGAGTTCCGCAATCTTCGATGCGAGCATTGGCTCATCTGTGAGAACTCTCGAAATTGCTTCGATGATTGGCTCATTAGCAATCTGTGTCTTTGACTTGGTGTTTGCTCTCTTTGCGTTGCGAGCGTCAAGTTTTGCGATTGCTTCGCTTGCGAATGAGGTCATTTCCTCGTTGATGTTAGCGTTGATAACTGCGTTGTAGAAATCTCTGTTTGTCATAGTTTTTAGTTCCTTTCTTTTTTAACTCTTTAACTTGTGTCTTTATTATAACTGATTTGTTTGGGTTTGTCAAGACTTTTTTAGAACTTTTTTAATTTTTTTATTCTGTTCTTTTCCATTCCTCTTGACAATTATATTTTAGCACTTTGGCTTTGTTTTGTCAAGGGGTTTTTCAAACTTTTTTTATTTTTTATTTTGAAATCCTTTTAAGGTTTTGCGTTCAAGACCGTTGACGTCATTGGTTTCTCGACTTACTTATCCCCTTGACACTTATAATTATAATGATTTTTCCGCAGAAGTCAATACTTTTTTTAAAAGTTATTTTTTTAACAATCGCGCCCGGGCACGTTCAAACATATGTTCGACCGGCCGCGAATGTATATTTATACATAAAAATGAGAACCTTTACAGAAAGGCTCTCATTTTCTTTATTAAATCTTTTTCATCGAGTGCAATTCCATTCCATTCGTTTCTGTTGTGTTCTTCATCATCAAACAGAATACCTTTTGCAAGTGATGTTTTTGGTGTTCCGTAGTCTACGATATAAACATTATCGAACTTTACGCTTGGAATGTGAGTTTCAAACCATTCAAGTTTAGTCTGTTTAACTCTTGCGTTATATTCTTTTGTTCCATTCTTTGAAGTCCACGAAATGATATTTACTTTCCAACCTTTATTCTGTAATTCGTGAATTGTTCTTGCGAACCATACAAGATTTACAAGTGGTTTTGCTTCTCTGTATGGTCTAACATCTTCATTGATAAGGTCATCGAGCCAACCATTCACGCCATAGAGATTGATGAATGTTCCGTCGCAATCGAGATTGATAATTTTTGTCATTTCTGTTTTCCTCTCTTTCTTTCTTTGTATCTATATTATAGACTATTTATGAGAGTTTGTCAAGTCTTTTTTAAAAATTTCTTCACAAATTTTATTTAGTTTTTCGTTGCCGTCTCTCTCTTTCATTCTCGAAAGCAGACCGCTATTTTCTTTTAAAAGTCTTTCTAATTCTTTCATATCACACCTCTTTTTTCTTTATTATAAGCGATAAGTTTAAGGAAGTCAATGCCCTTTTATGTTTTTCTTTGTATTTCCGTTGTGAAAAAATTCACAATCGCGCCCGGTCGACTTTGTTGTTAATTTATTAACAATCTACGTATAAGTTCGCGCGATGTAAAGTTTCCTTGACATCGCGCGAGTATACATATTTCTTTAATTTTCAAAAAAAGTTGCTTCGGCTTCAAACCAATTACGCAAATAGATAATAGTTTTTTCATAATCTTCATCAGAAAAATTATTTCTCATTACTTCATTTATTAAAAAAGTTTTTACTTTTTCTGCTACTTCTATTGTTTTATCCATTTTTATTCTCCTTTCTTATTACACTTATATTATAATCAAATTATTTCAATTTGTCAATACTTTTTAAAAGTTATTTTTTTAACAAATGACCGGACCAATGGACCGGCCCGCGCGAACATATGTTCGATATGTTCGCAATAAAAAAGGGTTAGCGAGTGCTAACCCCTTAAAGGCTATGCGAAGAAGTATCCCTTCTGTGTGCCCTTGCCCTTTACCTTGACATCGCACACGCTGACACCCTCAACCTTCTTGACAAGTGCGCTTGCCTTCTGTGTGGAGATTTCCATTTCCGAAGCAAGTTCGCTTGCGAGTTTCGGCTCAGATGTGAGAAGCGAAGCAATCTTCTCGATGAGTGGTGCGTTTTCTTTCTGTGTCTTGGTAGGTGTGGACGCTCTCTTTGCGTTGCGTGCATCGAGTTTTGCGATTGCATCTGTGGCGAAAGCCTTGAGTTCATCGTTGAGGTCAGAATTAACGATTGCTGTGAAGAATTCTCTGTTAGTCATAGTTTTGTTTTCCTTTCTTTTTTTATTAACTCTTTATTTTGTGATTATATTGTATCAGATTTAAGATGATTAGTCAAGAGGTTTTTTCAATTTTTTTTCATACCTCTCTTTTTAAAGTGATTTGAGGATTCACTATCCTCTTGACTAATCTCAGTACTTGCTTTGGATTTATCCTTTTCACTTAGTGAATGTCGGCACCTCTGCTTTCCCTTTTCTTATTTATATTGTAGCAAACTTTTGAGTGTTTGTCAATACCTTTTTTATGTTTTTTTGTTTTTTTGTCAAGGGGAACTTGTCAATCGAATTACCTTCCGCGCGCGTTGAAGTTTCTACCTTATCCCCTTGACAATTATATTGTATCACATTTCTGTGAAAGTGTCAAGAGGTAAATCTCACTTTTTTGGATTTTACTGCCTTAAGGACTTACTACCGCGAAGTATCTTGATTTCCCCTTGACACTTATAATTATACTGATTTTTATTAGGAAGTCAACCCCTTTTTATGTTTTTATATCGAAACAATCGCGTTAAATTTTTCACAAGCGCGCCCGGACCATGGACCGGACTAAACGAACATATGTTCGATGAAGAGGGATCCGCGCAATAAAAAACTTCGACTAACAGTCGAAGTCGTAGCAACCCATATATGGGTTAAACCCGCATTCGTCACAATCGGGTTCATAGTCGAAGAACTCATCTCCGAGTTCTTCGAATGCCTCATCGAGGCACGCCTCTTCCATAGTGACGGCGTATTCCATTACATCGAGTTCTTCGTAAAGCATTGTGTTCTCCTTTCGATTTCTTTGTTATTGTGTAAGGCTCCATTATCCCGTCTTACTGCCTTGCGTGAGGACTTATTGCGTTCCCTTACTGTATCTATAGTATAGCATACCTTTGTGATGTTGTCAATACCTTTTTAAAAATTTTTTACTCGGTTTCTGTTGCCAAGCACCGAGGGACTCCGAATCTTATTCAGTGGCGAGGTCTGCATCCGTAGCAATCTTTGAAGAGATCGGAGTAGATTGCCCAATCCATTGGGTCATTACTCTCACACGCTCTGAGGTAAGCATCATGCTGTGCCTGCCATGCGTTGCGTTCATCTTCGATTGCTCTCTGCTCCTCTTCGAAAGCCTGAATGGTTTCTTCGGAGAGGTAGCACACACACCCGCGAATGGTGTATTCTCGAAGCATTTAATTGTCTCCTTTCCTTTACTGTATCTATATTATAGCACGGTTTCGGTGTTTTGTCAATACCTTTTTAAAAAATTTTTTATTTTTTTTCGCCCCATACACGCGCCCGTGCGTTTCCTGCGCCGGATCCGGCCCGGACACAATCGCACATATGTTCGTTTTCTTAAATAAAAAAAATAGACCTTGCGGTCTATCTTCTGATTTCGAATTCCTCTTGTCTTTCGAAAGTTTCAAGATATTCGATTGCTTCTGCGAGTGTTGCGAATGACCATTCAAAACCTGAGTCGATGTGAGTGAGTGTATACATTGTTTTTTCTCCTTTCCTTACCTTGTGTCTATATTATAGCATGAATCTGAAACTCTGTCAAGACCTTTTTTAAAATTTTTTTTAATTGGCTCGTATTCCTTCACGCGCCCGAGCGTGGCGCGGGAGTCCTAGCGACTCCTATTGCTCTAGGGCTTAACTTATGTCATCGCGCGGTTCCGCCCGTGCCCGCGCTTACTTAGGAAGTTTCATTCGGTTGTCTCCTTTCCTTTGATGATTTAATGATACCACATTTAAATGTTGATTGCAATACCTTTTTAAAAATTTTTTTATTTTGTTTGGGAGTCTAGAGGTCTTCCCCCATTTCCGACTCCCAAACATCGCAACCCCACCAGAGTTCGTGGAGTTCACACTCTGCGGCGAGTGGGCAACCCTCGCAAGTGTGACCCTCTGTAATATCGAATGTGCGGACGATTGCCATCATTTCTTTTCTTGTCATTTTAGTTTCTCCTTTCGGCTACCTTTATCTTACAATGTAATATTACCATATCTGCAATGCCCTGTCAATAACTTTTTTCAAATTTATTAAAAAATTTTTTTCGCACATATGTTCGTCTGCGTGATCCGGACCGGATCCGGTTTGATCCGGTCAGGCCATACCGGCCCGCAAGAGTACGTCTGTAAGGCCGTATTTTGCTCTATAACGAAAGAAATCACCTTTAGGCGACCCTTTCTTCGAACCACTTAATCATCTTTCCGCTTGTCTTAATTCTGACCTTTGTAGAGTGTTTATCCCATGTTGCAAAGTTTGTGGTGAACTCTCTGAACTCTTCCATATTCATATTGTAGATTGTAACTTCTTCATCTATGATAATTACATAATCCACGTTTGTTGAGTGTGTTCTGCGGAAATACTCTGCGAGAAAATCTTCTTTGTTATCTGCGAGTTTTTCATCGGTGAGACCGCATCCGTTCGACTTGATTGATGTTCTTGTTTCCTCAATGTCCGAACCTTTATCGAACTTTGTGTTGGCGTCTTTCTTTGGCTCAAAACCTCTGATTGCTTTGCACACCACTTCGGAAAATTCTCCGCCGTTCTTGTGAGTTGTTTCACCTTCGATGAGGTAGTGGCTACGTGGGTGATTTGCGTCGTATGTGTAATTGATTGGCATTGTTGCGATTGTCTTTGTCATGGCTTTGTTTCCTTTCTTTATCTCTTTCCTTTGACAATTATATGATACCACTTTGCTACCGCCCTGTCAATACTTTTTTTAAACTTTTTTAAATTTTTTTTCGCGCGGGCGCGGTTGCGAAAACGTTTTCGCAACCGATTCAACTATTCCGATATAACTAATTTTCGGAATAGTTGAGTGAACGAAATTTCAACGGTTTGAAGGTCGAAAATCGCTAACTATTCCCTAAAAACTAATTTTCGGAATAGTTGAACCGGCCGCGAACGAAAACGTTTTCGCAGTGGGCAATAAAAAACGGACTTGCGTCCGTTTAAATCATATTATATCCGAGTGATTGATGTTTTCTTGCTATCTCGATAACTTTCTTATCTTCAATGCCATATCTTTTAATCTGATTTGGTCTTGCGATTAACTTCGTTATCATTTTGTTTGTTTTTTCGTTTCTGATAATGATAATTCCGTTTGTTGTGATTGTGTGGAGTTCTGCACCATTTGGATGTCCTTTGTCAACCCTTACTGTTTTGATTTCTTTGCCTACACCGATTTCTCTGATGAGTTTCTCTCTGATGATGCGGTCTCTGTTGTAATGTCTGCTTGTCATTGTTTTGATCTCCTTTCCTTTCTTTCTGTCTATAGTATAGCATAGAAGTGAGACCCTGTCAATACCTTTTTATGTTTTTTCTTGTATTTACTTTGTTGTTAATTTATTAACAAAGTCCGGACCGCATCGAACATATGTTCATTTTTGTGCAAATAAAAAAGGGCTATTCGCCCTTTTCCGCAATCTCCTTTTTACGTTCTCTTATTTCTTTATCCTTTGCAATTTTCTTTGCCTTTTTCTCGGCATTTTCTTTTGCCTTGCGTTCTTTCTCTTTGAGTTTCATTTCATAATCCTCAGCGAGTTCAAAACCATCATAAGGCTCAAGACCTTTGTTTGCTCCCGTTGGAACTTTTACGGTTACAACGATAAAATCTTCATTGCCCTCACAACCTACAACGGGAATTGCAATCTCATTTGATTTAACTCTCAAAACTTGTTCGTCTTTGTCAAGAAAGTTCTCGATAATCTGTTTCAGATAATCCTCTCTCAAAAGTTCTCTTTCTACTTTTCTTGATACTGCCATAATTTTTTCTCCTTTCTTATTTTCTATAATTATTATATCATATTTTAATAAAAAAGTCAAGTTTTTATTTTAAAACAATCCAACCATAAACGGCACATAGAACATAAGAGGAAGCGACAGCAAGAACAGAAAACCAAAGAACTCATGTTCGTAAACCTCAACAAGAACGGCACAAACCAAAGCGAATATAACCCAAAGTATAAATATAATCATTAACATTTTTATTTTCTCCTTTCTTATCTTTTGTAATTACATTATAACAGAAATGAAGAGGAAATGCAACTATCTTAACATTTATTAATAGAACAGAACATATGTTCGTGCGCGCCCGGTCGAAAGTTTGTTGTTAAATTATTAACAAAGTGGCCCGGATGAACGGCCGGGCGCGCATGAACGTATATTCGAATACGTAATAAAAAATATGTTGTGCTATATAAGCACAACACACTCTCTATTCTTTGCTACCCAAGCATAATCTTCACACTTGCCATAGTATCTTTCTGATTGTATTACTTCTATATCTGTGGTTCGTGTATTACACTCATCAAACACTACTATATCAAGTTCTTTATTCTCTATCTGTTCAAGTTCTTTTATTAATTCCTTAACCGTCATTTTTCTTTCTCCTTTCTTTTATCTATCTATATTATAGACTATCTACAACCATTTGTCAAGTCTATTTTTATTTATTTTTTCTCTTTTCTTTCTTTTATCTGTATAACTTCCTGTTCTAAATGGAATGTCTTGCGGTGGTCTTGTCTGTTTTAAAACATCAAGTCCACTAATTGTTCCAACCTTTATATTCTTCTTCTTTGCCATCTCTACGCCCTCCCTAAATGTTCAAGTCTCATAGGTATCACTCTGATGTATACCTTTGTTAGTTCGTCTGTTGTCTTTCTCATCCAATGGTTGCGGTCTGTCTCTTTAATGCAACCGAGTATTATCATTCTGTTTATCATTTCTGTTTTTGTCATTTCGATCACTTCCTTTCTTTTGTTATTTACATTATAAATGAATGAATAGGAATTGTCAAGTGTTTATTTTGTTTTTCTTTGTACTAAGTTTGTTGTTAAATTATTAACAAACTATCTCAATAAAAAGAGGACTTTTAGTCCTCTACATATAACCAAGATTCGAACTCTACATAATCATAAGGTACATTGAACTTCTTTGCAACTTCATCAATTTCTTCTCTTGATGCTATTCTATCTGCGAAGAGTGCTTCGATTGCTTCTTCGTATTCTTCGTTTCTATCTGCGAGTGCTTCAATAACTGCTTTATCCATTTCTTCTCTTGCTTTCATTGAGAGTGCTTCCATATCGTATGTTCCTCTTACTTCGTACTTCATTTTCTTTTCCTACCTTTCTGTTTTCTGTTTTTCTCTTTTCTATGTCTATATTATAGCAATAAATCCCGGACTTGTCAATACTTTTTTTAAATTTATTTTGTTTTTTTATGCACTAACTTTGTTGTTAATTTATTAACAATCTCCCTACTATATACACTCGTTAATAAATTAACAACAAACTTCCGAACATATGTTCGGGGGAAAACTCCCCTAAAAAAAGAATGAGAGTTTTTATCCTCTCATTCTTATCATCTGTCCTTCATTTATGAAGGTTGCTTTTTCAAACTTTATCTGATACTTTACTCCGTCAACTGTGAGGTCTCCGTCAACTGTGTATGGCACATTGTCCTTTGTCCAAGTCTGTCCGAAGTACTCTGTTACTAACTTCTCGACTATCTCACCCTTGTTGTACTTGCTCTCTGCTACGAGTGTGTTGAACATCTCTGTTGAGCAAAGCACGAATGACTTACCGCTCATCAGTGCGACCTTCTCACTGTTGTTAGGCTTGAAGCGGATTGAGTATCCCTGTCCTTTGCTTGCCTTGTCGAGTTTAACGCCTGTGTTGAAGAGCGTCTCACTTGTTGTCTCTACTGCGATGATGTTGCCTTTGTAGTTGAAAGCTACGATGTAGTTGTGAGTTGCGCTTGTCTCGTTGTAGAAGTTGATGAGTGTATTTCTGATGATTGTCTTTTCCATTGTTCTGTTCCTTTCTTTATCTCTCCCTTGTTTCTGTCTATAGTATACTCTCATAGTCCGGATTTGTCAAGCACTATTTTAAAATTTGTTTTGTTTTTATATCCGTACAATCGTGTTAAACTTTTAACAATCTATCTACTTACTTCTGAGGAGAAACACCATTGTTGATTGTTAAATTCTTAACAAGCCACGGACTAATGACCGACTGATGAAGAGGGACGCTTTAGCACTTTAGCGTGCTAAAGCGCGACGGACTGTGGTCAGAGGGAATTGAAAACGAACGTATGTTCGTTTTCAACTTCGAACGTTTGTTCGTCGAAAATCTCCATAAAGGGGGTATTTCTTTTAACTCGACCCCATTAAAAAAATCCCTTCCATTTAAGGAAGGGACTCCGATTTTTTACAAAAGTAGTTCCTACAACGGGACTCCGATTTTTTACAAAAAGTAGTGTCAGAATTAGCTTGTGAAATTTTTAACAAAGGATCGGCAGGTACCGGGGTATGTTCTCGGAAAAGAACGTTTGTTCTCAGCCAAATTCACCGGCGCCTGGAAAATAAACTCCACGAAATCAAAAATCAAATATAATATCCTTTTCGCTTACCCTTCTTCGTCTTTACATCGCAACTACGTATTCTCCCCTCTCGTATGAGGTTCGTACAAATCGCCGTCAAACGCTGTCGCGCGAACGTAGACCCGACCAACTCGGCTAACTCATCGATCTGAACCGGTTCGCTCGCCTGAAGCAGTGCCGCATAAATACGTTCTTCCACTTCTTTATTTTCGCTATAATTCTGATTCTCCCGTGCATGGGTGCGATGGACATCGAGTTTCTCCAACTCCCTTTTACAATCGGCAATTAACTCCTCGTTAATTTCTCCCCTAATAACCATCTCAAGTCTTTCTCTACGTGTCATCTTTCCTCCTTATTCGTTCTGCAAAATCATTATTATTATAAGCTGTAGTCCAATTACAATTCCAAACATTACACTTTCTAAAAATCCGTTCATTTGTCTTTTTCTACTCCTATTTCCTTTAACAAATCTTTATCTTTATAGATATTCGCTAACATATGTATACCGTCAACAAATCCCCGGTTATACCCGCGCGTAAATCCGTCAGTATAGGATTCGTTTAATTCGTAAAGCAAAATTTTATCATCATCGTTCATATAATTATCCTCCGCTATTTAATCGACTCACATGTTGCCCATGATTCATCTATATACATTGCATCTGCACTTTTACCCATTGGTTTCGATTCAACTACATCGGTTGTTAATTCATTCAACTCTACATATTTGTTTAAATACCATATGGCTTTTTTTATATCTTCCACCCCATTTTTAAATCTATGTCTATAGATATATTTAAATGCATTGCAGATACAAAAGTTTTTAACTGCGTTAATGCCTTGCGTTTCGACCATAACATCAATTGATTCGTATTTTCCTGTGTTGTAGTGCACCGGGTGATTTACATTATCATATTCCATTACCATATCCTCCTATCTAAGTAAATCAAAAAGTATAAGCACCGGCGCGATTATACATAGAACATAACCAAAAACCGCTGCATAGAAAAATAAAGGGTTTAAAAAGGTTAATGCTGCGCCAATACTTAAACTTATTAATCCAACTAACAATAATATTATACCTATTATATCTAAATTATCCATTAATTCTCCTTTAATAATTCATCATACATTAAATCTAATATTAATGTTATGGCTTCATTGGTGTAATTTTCAATTTCATAGTAGTCAATGGTTTTACGACAAACGCGTTTATTTGAACTAGTATACATTGTAAATTCGATATTAGTGTCATACCATGAAATGGTTAATTCAACTTCACTTCCATGGGTTAATATCCATTGTACTATTTCCATTCAACTTCCTCCATTTAAGTTTAACCTTTTATATTTTAATTATAACCTATTTACGCAAAAAATTCAAATTTCACCCTTCATGCTCACGAAATTTGACTTCTGCGCGAACCTGTGATATACTTGAAATGTAGGAGGAAACGTAAATGGCAAAACAAAGACTTAAACTGAACTTTGAATTGGAAACCGCATATGAGCGCGCCCAGTTCATTGAGACTTATATAGTACAGTTTCCCGATTTGACTAGTGCCGAAGCCTCCACTATTGCGGACTATTTGTTATGGGGTAAGGATGAACAGGGAGTTCCGATTGGAAAAGGAACAGGACTTGAAACGAAATGGACGAAGCCGAACGAAGCAGAATCGTTAGATGCGGTCCTGGAAAATCCTGCCCTATCCAATGCGCAATTGTATACGCTAAACGATGCGGTTGTACTTAAGAAAGGCCGCGACGTTTTTAACAGAGACGAGGCGCGCAAAGAAGCACCAGAGTTTCTGCGCCAAACCTTCGAAGATTTATGGAAGACGATAGATGAGATTGAATTGGAAATTAACTTCTACGAGGAAGCAACAGGAAAAAGAGACAAACCACCAAGAGACGAACTAATTAAACGATTTAACAATGAAGAGATTGAACGTATACGTGCGCGAAGCCAAAAATTGAATCCATATGGGTATTTGAAGTTGCGCGGCCGCATAAGAGAGTTGAGAACGGAACAATTTACCATTCGAGACTCTTATAGGTCGACTTTCAATATAACCCAGTCTGTATATAGTCCGAAAGATAGAAGTTTTGTTTTCGATTGCGACGTTGAGGTGCTGCCGCTGGGCTTGAAGGAAGGAAAGATTGGGGACGTAGTTTTTGACCCAAACTTTGACCCCGCCGCACTCGACGAAGAACAACTACGTTTAATTAGTGGATTGGTTTGGAGAAAGAAAAGTTATTTGGGAGATAACGTATTTGATTTTAGAGATTTAGATGCGGTTTATCAGCTTTACTTATTTAGAGAAGAATTTGACGATAGACTAGAACAAGTTAAGTATGACCATGTGGTAGAGAACAACTTGGAAAAGCTGCTTGATACTTTAAAGTTCTACGAAGAAATTGCCGACCTGACCGACGTGCAACGTGAGATACTGCGTCTAAAAGAAAAGAAAGAGAAAAACGCAGATATAGCGGGGTATATAAATAAGAAATACGGAAAAAGCTATACCGCTAATTATATAAGTACTATATTCAAACAAAAAATTATTGTTAAAATAAATGAAGCGGTGAAATTACACCAAGACACAATTGAAAATTGTTTCTTTCCAGAGAACTTTAAACGATGTATTGATTGTGGTAGAATTTTACTTCTCGATGGAAGAAACTGGGTTAAGAAAACTAGAAGTAAAGATGGCTTCCAGAACAAATGTAAAAGATGTGAACGCGAAATGAGAAAAAAGAAGAAGGGGGACATCTAGAAGTGAAAAGTAAGAATAGTCCGGAAAACTTAATTATGAAGGTTCTAGAGTTAGACCCAATTGAGTTTTTAGGAATTTGTAAAATTTGTGGTGTGGACGTATACGAAGACGTAGAGTGCGGCCAAGCGAACGAAGACACGAACGCGACGCAAGAGACATCGCACCCGCGCGAGTTTACGGATATCTGGTCGGATTTATGTGATACAATTGAGTCAATGAACCGAGTCAGAAGACGCAACTTGGGACGTCTTATATATGCTGCTACTAAAAAGGAAAAGGAGAAATAGATATGGCTTTAAATCCGCATTTTGATATAGATTTTAGCTCAAAGAAATGCGTGTGTTGCGGCCAGATGAAGGATTCTTTTTCTTATTTGAGAACCAAGTCGTTCATGTATCCGACTGGATATGTGGATGTATGTATTGACTGTCTAGGGGATAGATTGGAGAAATCGGATTTTGATTGGAATGTGATGGATAAGATTTGTCAGTATCTGGACATTCCTTTTGAATTGGACAAGTTTGAAGAGCTACGTCAGACGCACTCTGCGGCCGACCTATTAAAAGCCTATAACTTGATTTATTTCTCTGATGAATATGATGAGTTGGATTGGTCTTCTTACCAAGAGGCGTATCGCGAACTCAATGCGGCCGGCGCACTCGACGAGGTCGTCCCTGGACTCACAGATGAAAAACGTAGGAAGCTACAAGAGAAATGGGGCTATAATTATGATGAGGAAGCATTACACTACTTAGAAAATCTCTATGATGGTTTATTGCTTACTCAAAATATCAATGGCGCACTACAAGGCGACCAAGCTCTGAAAATCTGTAAAATTTCCTATGAGATAGATTGTAGAATTAGAGAGGGTGCAGATTTTGATAAGTTGCTTGCTTCATATGACAAGCTAGTTAAAACTGGTGAGTTTACTCCAAAGAACGTAAAGAATGCAAGCGACTTTGAATCAATGGGTGAACTGTGTAGATGGCTGGAGAAGCGCGGCTTTGTAAATAGGTTTTATGATGGTGAGACGCGTGATGTCGTGGACGAAACCATAAAGAACATACAGAGTTGGAATCAACGCCTCTATACAAACGAATCTGGTATTGGCGACGAAATAACTCAACGTATTCGTGCGTTGAAGACTGCGGCTGAGCTTGAGTCATACTATGACCTAAGCGATAAAGAAGATGACTATGATAACTATGAGAATGAAGGATTCGAGCAGTTATTTAAGGATGATGAGTTCGAAGCTGAGTTGGAGGACAAGTAATGCAGGAGAAACGAAAAAAAGTTATTCTGTCTACTCGTCAAGAACTCACACCAAACACCGACTTTATCGAACGTGCAGAGCGCGAGGGGATAGAATTAGAGAAAGGCGCAGTTATTACTTCAGAATATTTGGATAGGCATTACGATGAACTTTGTAATTGGGTTAATCTATTTACTGCCTATCCAGATTACTATCTGGATATAATTAAACCAGCCGATTCAGAATTTAGTTTGTTTTTCTACCAACGCTTCACACTGCGCGCGTTGATGCGTTTTAAGGACGTATTCATTACTGCGCCCCGTGCGTTTTCAAAATCGTTCATAACTATCTTAGCTCTTTTCTTACAATGCGTGTTTATACCCGGCCGCAAAGTGTTCATGACAGCGAACACCAAACAACAGGCCGCGCAGATTACAAAAGAAAAGATTTATGAGATTTATGACCATTGGCCTTTACTTAAAAAGGAGATAATTGGGTGGGAGTTAAACGACTATCCAGGAAACTTTGGTAAGGACTACGTGACGCTCAAGTTCAGAAACGGTTCCATATTTGACGTCGTGCTCGCCGGAGATGCGGCGCGTGGAGGGCGCCGGCATGGCGGTATGATAGATGAGATTAGAGACGGCGATGAAGAGATGATTAACTCAGTAGTAATCCCGCTCGTAAACGTATCTCGTCGTTTACCAAACAATACAGTTAATGACAATGAGCCAAACCAGCAAATTATCGCAACCACATCTGCGGGTAGTAAAACCTCATTTGCTTATGAGCGTCTTATAGATACTTTTGAAAACGCAATTATCGACCCGCTGCACGCCTTTATGTTTGGCTGCGATTGGCGTCTACCAGCTATGCATGGACTTATTGATAAACAGTATATCAATAAGTTGAAAATGAGTCCATCTTACAACGCCGAATCATTCGCAACTGAATATTTAAGTCTTTGGCAAGGGTCAAGTGAGGAAGCTTGGTTCTCATATGAGAAACTAACTAAATATCGAAAGATTAAGAATCCAGAAATGCACGCAATTAATAGACCGGATTCTGAACAATTCTACTTAATATCAGTGGACGTAGGTCGAATTTCCGACCAGACCGCAGTCTGTGTATTTAGAGTTAATGTGGTGAAGCAGAAGTTTTATAGCACATTAGTTAACCTAATTGTGCTAGGTCGAACTCCGCAGACAAAACCATTTACTGTCCAAGCAACTGATTTGAAAAAAATAATGGCTCGTTACAATCCGCGCGAGGTCGTTATAGATACGAACGGATTGGGTGTCGGCTTAGCCGATGAAATGATTAAGCCACAATATGATGAGATGGGCAACATCTTACCAGCTTATGGCTTTATCAATGACGATGTCTATAAAGCAATTCAGCCAAAGGATGCGCCAAAGATACTCTATGGTATCAAGGCAAATGGACCACTTAACTCAAAAATTCACGGCAACTGCTACTCAAGACTTACTGGTGGTCTTGTACGTTTTCTTATAAAGGAACAAGAAGCAAAGAGTGCTTTGCTTGCAACGAAAGTCGGTCAGAGAATGACCGTTGAGCAACGTGTGGTACGTTTGATGCCACATGAGATGACAACTAAGTTATTTGAAGAAATGGCTAATCTTCGTCTTAAACGCACTGGCGCGAGCCTTGATATTGTTCTTGAACGAATTAATACGAGATTCCCTAAGGATAAGTATTCATCTTTCTCCTATGGACTCTGGCGTATTAAGGAACTTGAAGAAGAACATTATAAGCGAGGCCACCGCAGGCGCGCAGCGGGTCGACAATTAGTATTCTTCTCAGGAGGAAGATAATGGATGAACAAAAAAGAGATTTGACCTCTTTTACTACGGCTATATCAAAAATGATAGCAAAAAATGAATCATCCTATAATTTGACACGTTACGGAAGAAACAGACACGAAAGGGTTAAAGAGTACACATTGGAAGAAATAAAAAATATTATTGATTCTGGTTCTGTTGATGCTCAAATTATTCTTTCTCGTAACTATTTTGAGAGGGGCGGTTTCTATTGGAGACTGCTAATGCATTATGCAACTTTATTGAAATATACAGGCTTACTAATTCCTAATCCAAGTTTTGGTAAAAATCTCTCCGAATCGTATATTACAAAGAAGTATCATAGTGCCGTTAGCTTTGTCGACAAAGCAAACCTACCTGATTTATTTACCCACATAGGAACTAAAGTCCTGCGCGATGGAAGTTATTATGGGGTGATTCAAGAGGTGACAGACAAGTCAATTTCTATATTAGATTTACCTATTTTTTATTGTCGTTCACGCTTTAAGGATAAAGAAGGTAATGATATAATTGAATTTAATGTTACATATTTTGACACTATACGCGACGGAGAATACCGGAAGAAAGCACTTGCGGCCTATCCAAAAGATGTTGTCAACTGGTATAAACGCTATAAAGCGAGAAAAGTCAAAAGTCCATGGTGTTATATTTCTACTAGTGTAGGGATTTGTATGTCATTGATTGACGAAAGGCCAGTATTTTTAAATATTATTACTGCTGAGTTAGAATATGAAGATGCAAAGGATATAAATAAGGAAAGAGACCTTGAAGAAATAAGAAAGATTCTTGTTCAACATATTCCGCATTTAACTGATGGCGGATTATTGTTTGAACCTGAAGAAGCGGTTGAAATGCATAAAGGTGCTGTTGATATGATGAAGAAGAATGAAAACCTCAGCGTATTAACAACCTATGCGGATGTCGATGCAATTGTATCGAAAACTGCGAATGATAATTCACTTAATTCTGTTGATAAGGCTCTTACGAATATTTATGCCGAGGCTGGCTCAAGTAGTCAACTCTTTGGCACAGATTCTAACTTATCGTTAGCTACTTCAATTACTAACGATATGGCTTTAATGATGGTGCTTGCGCGCAAGCTTGAAAATTTTGTGACTTCAATTTTAAATGAGAAGTATGGTAATACGAATATTACTTTTACTTACAAAATTTTACCAGTATCGTTTTATAATCAGAAAGAGTATGTAGAGGAAACTCTTAAGCTTGCAAACTCTGGCTATAGTTTCTTACTGCCGGCTCTTGCTATGGATTTATCACAGCGTGAATTAAGCAGTATAAAAGACCTTGAAAACGATGTATTGAAGTTAAAAGA